>Ga0181418_1000319_pt1 | contig 16042 bp, 29 predicted proteins | sample 41SPOviralmetaG_FD_130143 | JGI IMG/M metagenome (GOLD analysis project Ga0181418, IMG submission 130143) | Marine viral communities from the oligotrophic San Pedro Time Series (SPOT) site, San Pedro Channel, CA, USA - 41 SPOT_SRF_2013-03-13 | ecosystem: Environmental > Aquatic > Marine > Strait...
ACAGATAATTCAGAAGTAGAAATATCAGTACAGATATATTTAAATAACAATTCTCCACAGCATTGTGGAACATCTTATTTCTATAATGGCTTACATGAATATGAAGATTATGTAAACATTTGGACAGCACCTTATAAGAAAGGCTCTGGATACTTGTTACTTAATACTAACACAGAAGTTCATGCCATGTGCCACCCAGTACCGCCAGGATGTTCACGAACCAGTTTATACTTAAACTTTAAAAGAAAATAGGTAATTACTAGTATGACCAGCAAAACTCAAATGACGAAAGCACAATTAATTGAAGCATTAACTAATGCCGAGAATAGAATTGTTGACCTAGAGAAGTCAGTAGAACAAATGGAAGCCGAGAAAGTTCACATTGGTGCCAAACTGTTAGATGACGAACAATCCAATATGGTCAGCATACTCAAAGCACGGATTGAAGAATTAGAAAGTAACCAATAATTTTATGTCCGATAAAAAAGTTCTTAATCTCGACGAGTTTCGTAAGAAGCGAGAAGAGATAAATGACATTGAGCAATATCTACAACATAACGAAGAAACTATCTTTGAAGATGTTATAAACGATGCCATGCATGAACTAATAGAAAATGCTGTACACATATCCAACGACCTAGATATCGATATTACGCATGATAGTTTTGCTATATATATTAGTACAGCCGCAGGTTATTTTAGAAAAGCACTGAGAGTAGGATTCGATTTAGACAAATGGGAATACAAAGATGGCATGGAAGGTGACTTAGTAAGATCTGTACTAGAGGAACTTAATAAGGACAAAGATGAATAAGAAAGATATAGCACTAATGAAAAGTATTATACTCGAGTACAATCGCAAGCCTACTTTATCGCCTGCTTTTGATAAACTACTAGAGTCATATATTAAAAGCGGTAAGTACATGTCTGTAGAAAGACTACAACTACTTAGAAATAATATTGTACAAAACCTAGTAGAGTATGCTAACAAGTATAAGATTAGCAATGTAGTATTAGGAATTAGCGGAGGCATTGATAGTGCCTTAACAGCCAGTTTATTTAGAGATGCCGGTTATCACGTTATAGGTGTAACAATGCCTATCAACCAAATAGAAGACGAAACTGATCGCGGTGTAGAAACATGCCACGCATTAGGAATTGACCACAGACACATAGACTTAACAGAAGCCTATGAAGATATACTTAAACAACAATACAAAATAGATGCTAGTTTGATTAGTAATGATCACTCTAGTAAGATTAGAAAAGGAAACATTCGAGCCAGATTGCGTATGATTACATTGTACAATCTTGCTGGTGCGAGTCAAGGCTTTGTAGCAAGTACTGATAATTTTTCAGAACTAGCCGCAGGGTTTTGGACACTACATGGGGACGTTGGCGACGTCTCGCCTATACAATCATTAAGCAAGAGTTGGGAAGTTCCCGCTCTAGCAGAAATGCAAGGCGTACCAGATAGTGTCGTATTTGCTGTTCCAACAGACGGACTAGGGATATCTAGTTCAGACGAGGATCAGTTTGGGTTCAGTTACTTGGAATTTGATTTAGCATTATTCAAGTTACTGGAAAATATGGACGGAGTTGAATTCGAGCATAGTGCCGCCGACGTTGCCGGATTTAAAGATGTAAAGGACAAATTAATAGTAGAGAGTGTTGCTAATAGAATTAGAAGCACAACATACAAGAGATTCAACCCTTTCAATCTAAAACATACGTTCGAAAAAGATCGTTATGATCTACTAGATAAACTAGATAACCAATTGAGGAGATAACCATGGAAAATGAATCAATAATGGGTATAGTTGTAGTAGGATTAATTGTAGCATTTGTTGTATATCAATCATTTATTAAAAAAAGTGATGTGGTAGAAAGCAAACCTGCTCCAAAACCTGCTCCAGCACCAACCCCAGCCAAAAAGGCTGAGCCAAAGGCTCCTGCTAAACCAAAAGTACCTACTGCCGCTGAGTTAAATAAAAAAACTAAAGCAGAACTTGAAGTATTAGCAAGAGATAATGGCGTTGAATTAGATTTGCGTAAAAAGAAAGCAACTCTTGTGAAAGAAGCCAAAGCATCTTTCCAACAGAAGTAACAATACCGGACCAAGTATTTAATTAAGCAGGTTGAAAGACCTGCTTTCCTTCTGACTGTTTAATCAAACCTATAAATACTGCTATGCTAAACTTATATCTGTGTCAGCCTAACTTTAGATTTGGAATTGCTGGCAAAACTGGCTATTGGATTCCTTACAGCATTGGCTGTTTGTGGAGTTATGCTAGCCAATTTGATGATATAAAAGAAAATGTAGATCTCAAGGACATAATATTCCGCAGAGAAAATGTAGATACTCTAGTTGATAGACTAGAAGACCCAGACATAATAGCATTTAGTTGTTACATGTGGAACTGGGAATGGAGCAAGGCAGTTGCTCAACGTGTTAAAGAAAGATATCCTAAATGTAAAATAGTCTTTGGTGGCCCGCAAGTAACAGATAGACCAGAAGAAGAACAGTTTTTTAGAAAACACCCCTACGTTGATTCAATCAGTTTAGCAGAAGGCGAAATAAGTTTCACAGATATATTACGCAATCTAATCAACGGCAAACTAATAGAAAAGATATACAACTATCCTAGACTAACAGAATTAGACATACCAAGTCCTTACTTAACAGGTGTGTTTGAAAAGATTATAGCAGACAATCCAGGTGTACTTTGGAATGGCACACTAGAAACTAATCGTGGCTGTCCGTTTGCTTGTACATTCTGTGACTGGGGCGGACTAACTTACAGCAAACTTAAAAAGTTTCCAGAAGAAAAAGTGCTACAAGAACTTCATTGGATGGCTCATAATAAAATGGACTATGTAACAATAGCAGACGCGAACTTTGGTGTGTTCACAGATCGCGATATGAAGTTTACAGAAGAACTTGTAGCATTACAAAAAGAGTTTGGCTATCCGCAAGTAGTAGATGCCACATGGTATAAGAACAGTTCAGAAGAGATAATGGAAATTGTTAAGAAGTTTATCAGTAGTGGCTTCAACAGAGGACTAACTCTAAGTGTACAAAGTATGGACATGGATGTACTGGAAGAAATTAAAAGACGTAACATGGAATTTAGTAATCTCAAACATATATTTGATATATGTAATAGAGAACAGATACCTAGTTACACAGAACTCATACTAGGCTTACCCAAAGAAACATTCGAAAGTTGGAGTAAAGGTTTGTGTGATGTAATTGAAATGGGTCAACACAATGCTATTGAAAGTTGGTTAGCACAATTACTAGAGAACGCACACCTTAACACACCTGGGCAAAGAGCAGAGCATGAAATAGATACAGTGGTTGTGAAAGATTATATATCAGGCTTCGAAGAAGAAGATGGCATCAGTGAAAGTGTTACGTTAGTCCGTGGAACTAAGGACATGCCGATGCCTAAGTTTATAGACAGTTGGATGTATGCTTGGATGATCAATAATTTTCACAACTACGGCTGGACACAGATCATCAGCAGGTTCCTACGCAAGTATAAAGATATGAGTTACTTGGAGTTTTATAATAGACTGTGGATACTTATACAAGAGGACAACGGATTTGTTAAGGAACAATTTGATATAGCAAAAGCACAACTCACAGAATACTTAGAGACTGGTATTGCTGATGGCTTTAGCGGCCATACACTTATGTGGTCAGCACAAAGTAACTTCCATGAAGAGCCATTAAAGATACTAGAGTTTGTTGACAAAGCATGTAGTAGGGAATGGCTAGACTTACCAGAGAAGTATTATCCACAACTTATGAAGTTCCAAACATTCTATGTAACACATTACCAATTTGAATACCCAATGAAAATGAAGTTTGATTATAACTTTATGGAATACATTACTGAAGCAGACGCAGAACTAACCAAAGACAATACGGAATACAGTTTAGATCTGCTTATGCCTTGCGATAGCAAAGAAGAATACATGGACAGAATGTACTACAAAAGAAGACAAGGTTGGGGCAAAGTTCTTTTTTCGACTTAAAACACCATAAAACTTAACTGATGTGTTAATGATTGATAAATACTCTTTGGAAGATACTAAGTCTCTTCCACAACGGGACGGTTGTTGGGTTGTCGGTTGTCATGGTATGTATCCATTGTAGTTCTCATTGCGAAGAAACAACATAACGAAACTCATAAAAGTTAAGGAACTTTAACCCCCGAGCATAGTCCGTAAGGATATGTGAAAGACTAGTGCTAATTGTAATTTAGACTAGGAGAATATAATGACAACAGATACAATTAAAAATTCTGTTTCTGAAACCTTTACAGATTTACGCAAATATTTGGCAGACTTCAAAGAGAAGTATTGTCCAGACGGACAGACGTGCAATGATATATTCACGTTTGGAGGCTTAGCCTTTATGGTCTGGTTCATGTACCTCGCGATGGAACCTATCATCAGATTCTAGTAAATACTCTTGCCCAGAGCAAAGGTTTAGAAGAAACACAAATAAGGCCTCACTTCGGTGGGGCCTTTCTTTATATGTGATAAATAATTTTGTAACAGAAATGTTACATCGTTCATTCACTCTAAATGTAGCAGTGAACGGAAGTAGTCAAGTAGACGAAGGAACGCATCTTCGTTCATCTCGCAAGAGACGGAAGTAGGTGAAAACTGAAGGAACGCATCTAACTTTAATTAGGAGGATGACATGACTAAGTATCAAGAAACAGCAATCGTTCGACGTGCTGTACAAAAACAACTTAGGAAAGACAAGAAGAAGCCTGTAGAATATGTTTACAGGGGAGTTCGATATGAAAAATCTGAACTACCTGAATACATTACAGACAATCCTTTCTATCCCTAAGGATAAATTAAGGGTCGCTTTATGCGGCCCTTTCTATAATAAAAGTCCTATTATAAATCCTATGTTCAAACCTATAGAACATACAAGTATAAAATCTTTTGTGAATGAATAAGGTACCAGTTGGGTCACCATTTGAATTACTCCTACAGTAATATTCTTATTTATCGATAAATACTAGCATAATTAGGTAGGAGTAATTATGACAGTAGAAAACAAACTTATTAGTGATAATCTGGAAGAGATATCACAAGCCAAAGTAATGGCACGTTTGGCAGGACGCAGTTACCTAGACCCCGATGACCCTGAAAGAAAAAAGAAAAGACCTCCTGGATTTGGTAAAAAGAATCCAGTGTTCGTTTCTGTAGAGAATGCCCAAGCATGGGTATACTATGGAGCAGGTAAAATAGTAGTAGCATGTAGAGGAACAGAGCCAACTCAGTTCGCTGATGTTCTAGCAGACTTAAAGACTATTCCTGTGAGACACGATAGAAATGGTATGGTTCATTCAGGATTTTGGGAAGAGGCTAACAAAGTCTACCCAGGCATTCTAGAGGCAGTAAAGGCCGGTAGAAAGAAAGACGAAAAAGTATATGTATGTGGTCACAGTTTAGGTGGCGCCATGGCAGTTTTAGTAGCAGAAATGTTATGCCATGACAAGATACCAGTTGAAGAACTTAGAACTTTTGGGCAACCAAGAGTAGGTACTAGAAAGTTTAGAAGACATCTGGAAGGATGTAAGATTGGTTCTTACCATAGATATGTTAATAACAACGACATAGTTCCAAGAGTTCCACCATCATTGTTTGGATTTATTCACGGTGGTAAACTTATGTATATCAATAGTTATGGTAATATCAGAACATCAACTATATGGCAACGAATCAAAGACGGTTGGAGAGGCTTTTGGGCCGCATGTAAACAGTTTAAGTTCTTTGATTTTGTAGCAGATCATGGTATGCCACATTACATTCAGCATGTAGATAACCTAGATGAGGAAACTCCACAGGTAAAATAGATAAATACTATTAGAGTAACAGGAGAATAAAATGGATAAACTTAAAGATTGGGCATTTGACAGAACACAAGAAAGAACATCCTGGAATGGAGCAGTTCTAATTGCTGTAGGAGTAATTGCTCTTATAGCCAAACCACTAGTTGGTATTGCGGCTTGGGGAGCAATCCTTTACGGCGCATGGACAATATGGAAAGAGGAATAAAATGAGTCACTATACATTAGCAACGCCATTAGATACATGGCAGAAAATTAGAGACGATATGGTAGCGAAAGGGGTCGACCCTGATGTAGCATTAGCGGCCGCTAAAGAAACACCAGCGGCAACTGACAATACACCAGTTGACGAAACACTTTATAAGTGTATCTTTTGTAGAGACGTTAGTGGAACACCTACGCAATACTTTATTAAACTTGCTGACGACACTTTGTGGAAAGCAACAGGTTATGATGACAGTACGTTAGCCACATCGGATTTAACAGCAGACGAAATAGCAACATTAGACGGAACATACTAGTTTAATGAAACATGAAGAAATCATAGAAGCCATTAAGAGTAAAAGATTAATGGCAGACGCAGGCGCAGGAGGCGGCGGCGGTGCCGGAGCAGGCGGAGGAGCAGGCTCAGGAGCAAGTGCTGGCGGTGATGGCGGAGCATCAAGTTCAAGCGGAGACGGAGGGTCTGCAGGAAGTGGCGACACTTCTACCTCTGATTCCGCACCAACTTCTGCTAGAGGTGGTTTCTTTGTAGGCTATGGCGGCTATTGGTCGCCAAAAGGATCTAAAAAGAAAAAGAAAAAGAAATCAAAAGTAGGTTCTAAGAAAGATGGAATTTACGAAAACGAAAAACTTATAGCACAACTCGAAGATAAGAAATCTAATTTGGAGTTTGCCTTAGGTTCTGCTAGAGATATTACTAAAAATATTAAGTATGTTGATACTCACGTTGAAATAGTTAGTCAACTAGGAACACTTGCTGAAGAGCACGGCTTAGAACTAGATGACTATGACGAAAGGGCAGTCTTTGAAGCAAAGAATAAACTGGAGTCTGCTATATATCAACTAGAGGAAGTATTCGAAGACGCCATCCGCGACGTTTCAAACAAGATAGACGAACTCGAATACGAAGACTAAATAGTAGTATGCGACTACAGGGCATACTTTTCTCAAAAGCAGAATGCGACTTGTTATGGAATCTACATCAAGGTAACGAGTGGATAACTTCTAACGCATACAATCCAGAAACAAAAGAAGTAACCCCAAATACAAAACATCAATTACGCACAGAATGTTGGATAAACATTGACACACCTGTGGACGGCACAACTACTATGAAAGACATTATACTTTCAAATGTTCCTTGGATAAAAGATGACTTTGATATAGGCGGTACAAAGTTAATTCAAATGGACGAAGGAGACTTTTTACATAATCACGTTGACGCCGGCGAAACTAAAACACTAGCCAGACGGCAGTACACAATGATTATTCAACTAGCAGAACCAGATGAATATACTGGCGGAGACTTTTACTTAGGAGATTATCGTTTACCTAAGGACAAGGGATTCTGTTGTTTATTTGACGGTGGCACTCAATATCACGAAGTCAAAAAGGTTTTATCAGGCACTCGCAAATCTTGGATAACTTGGATGCCAAAAGAATCGTTGACAATCTTCTAAAATTGTCGTATAATAATACTTTATTAGGAGTATTACTATGGCCACACATGCGATGATAGATATAGAAACACTAGGCACAGAGCCTGATTGTGTTGTACTATCTGTTGGTGCTGTTAAGTTTGATCCGTTTACAATGACTGATCCACATAGCAAAAAACTGTGGCGTCCTAGTGCCGATGAACAAATGACTGCTGACCGTAGTGTATTAGAAAGTACATTACAATGGTGGTCAACACAACCACAAGCAATACAAGACGAAGCATTTAGCGAAGATGGCCGACAGCAACTAAGTGAATTCTTTGCTGACCTAAATAAATACCTAGTAGGCGTAGATAAAATATGGTGCCAGGGTCCGCAGTTCGATATGGTAATACTAGAAAATTTATTCAAACAGTTTGATCATCACATGAACTGGGCATACTGGCAAATTATGGATTGTAGAACTATCTTTAATATGATGCCTGTAGATCCTCGTAAAGCAATACAACAAAACTTACATAGTGCTGACAACGATGCTTACTATCAAGCAGTATGTGTACAAGGCACATACGCACATTGGGGAATTCAGCCTAGATGATATTTAGTTTAATGACACCAGGGCAAATACAAAGGCCTCCTACTCTTATACTTAAAGGAGAGTCAGCAGGTGTTAGATTATTTTTAGATGTTGGCTGGACTAAAACAGACAATGGATTCTTTAAAGGTTTCAAGTTTGCTGAAGAACGCAAAGGAAACTATACTAACATTATAAAAACTGATACAGGATGGCATGTAGAGTTTGATGACTACAGAACTGTAGGCATAGTATCTAACTTTAGAAGTGTGTTAACCAACCACCCTGTGTTTAGATATACAGATAACTTGCCTGTTGATAGTGACTACTATATAAAAGATATGCAATTGTATAGGCATGATCATAATGATCCACCTAAATCTTTTAACTTTCATCAAGACTATGAATTAGAAGAATGTTCTTATAAAATATCAATGATGATAAAACTATATCTTGAAGAACTACTTGAAGTAGCAGATAAGCCTGTTGTATTTCATTTTAGTGGCGGACTGGATACAGGAGTTATACTTTCTATTATCAATAAATTTAAGTTACCTATTGAAGTTAAAATGGATAACCAAGGCAAGGTAGTATTAAATAAGCCAGACGATTTAAGTCCTAACTTCCAAATGTTTTCTAATGAAAAAAATCCGTTTCCAGGCTTTGGTTACAAGCAAGTACCTATTGAGAACAAACGTTACTTAATTAGCGGACACTATGGTGGCATAGAGATGTTACGTTTCCCACAGCACGTTAAATCTTTGTTTAGACATTATGATTTAGATTATAACGAAGAACTACAAAAGAACGAAGGCTCTTACTTGTATAACTTTTTACAATGTGCTAATCATAATTGCGATAAGACTTATCCAGCATATGAGTTTGACGATATCACAAGGACAAAGAATCATATTTTAGATGCTATAAAGTATAACATGGAACTACAAACAGTAGATCATAACTTGTTTGCTTTCCCTTGGAGACAAACAGGTATTCCATTAGCAATGCTGAATTTGAACTTTGAGGACTTCAAAGAACATGTGTTCCATAGTACGGTAAACAAAAAAATCATCGAGATGAATGATGATAAAATAAATAATATTATACCACAACAAAAAGAAAAGGAGATTTGGTAATGAACTTTATACCTTATGTAGTAGAAAAAGTAGCAGGCGGAGAACGCAGTTACGATATCTATAGTAGACTATTGAAAGAACGAATTGTGTTTCTTAACGGAGAAGTAAACGACCAAGTGTCCAATGCCATTTGTGCCCAACTCTTATTCTTAGAAGCAGAGAGTAGCACAGACGAAATTAATTTTTATATTAATTCACCAGGCGGTGTTGTTACAGCCGGCATGGCAATCTATGATACTATGCAATACATTAAACCTGATGTATCAACTATTGTAATGGGCCAAGCATGTAGCATGGGTAGTTTATTAGCACAGGCAGGTGCTCCTAGTAAACGTTTTATGTTACCTAAAGCAAGGCACATGATACACCAACCAAGTGGTGGTGCTAGTGGTCAGCAATCCGATATTATGATTGCCGCTAAAGAAATTAGTCGTATGCGAACAGAACTTACAGAAATTTATGTAGAACATAATAGTAAAAATAAGTCGTTTGACGAGATTAATAAGGATATTGAACGTGATAATTTCATGACAGCACAAGAGTCATTGGAATACGGTTTAATTGACGAAATAGTAAGTAGACGATAGCAAATACAGATAAATATCTGTATGGACCAGTTAAAGGAATTTAAACCAGATCAACCCAAAAAAGTCGATAACAAAGGTTATGACGAAGACGGGGTCCTTCATGACAAGTGTGGTACTCCGGATTGCTGTCAGCAATGTGATACGGCTGTAGGAGAGCAAAATGAAGGACAAGCCTCAGATAGACCTAACGTTTCTTAAGTACCAATGGAGTGCTATTAAGCACGACACACATCAACTTAGTCATTTCAACGCATTAGGGTTTCATAAAATTAGTGATAACGTAGACGATGTTGCTAGTTGGTTCTCATCTGGTAGTGCTATCATGTATGTTAAAACAGGACTTGAAGAGGAAGATGGTATATATGGTTTAGGTTTTGGTAGTGATTCAGATGACGAATTTCAAAAACTAGAAGACCCAAATGGTATGGAAATTACTATTGCTGGGCCTGAGGCAATGGGTGCCTATTTAGAAGAGTGTTTTAAACCTGTAACAAATTTACAATCACCAAGCGAACTTATAAATTTTTATGCTATTGTTTACGAAACAACTGACATGAAAAAGACATTACAGTTTTATTTAGAGAACTGGCATTGGGATATTATAGACGAGAACAGAGAATATACATTAATTACTAGTAACAAAGGCAGAACAATGCTCAAGTTCATACATGGTGATAAAAACCGCATACAGACGGTCTATGTAGGTGTAAAGGATATTAAAAAGCAGATGTCTAAGATAATGTTACAGGATTATAAGCCAGTTGATACAGGGTATGCTGACCTAAGTGATGCTAAGTTACCAGTGGGTTTCAGCGAAAGTATAATTAATAACTACAAATTATCATTAGGTGGCCGCTCACAAAACTATGCTATCGAGTTCTGTATTAAAGAAGCATTACCTAATGTAGATATAATTTTTAGTCAAAGGTATGCCTTTAACTCACTAAGCCAATCGAACTATGACAAATTTTACACCTAGCCTTTGGGGCAAAAGAGAACTACTAGATATATACGGTAAGACTAATCCTAACCTAGAAGAAAGAACACGAATTCTTTTATCATATTGGAATGCGTTTGAGTATAAGGCCTCCATAAATAATAAGGCAGAGGCTTATAGTTTTATTAAACGTAAAGGCCTTAGAGAGAACAAAGCACAGATAAGAGGTAACGTTATAGGATTTGCGAACAAAGTTTTTTTAGCAGAGTTCCTATTAAAAAATAAGAATGTTTAATGACTTTTCTAAATACAATGACGAAGAACTGCTTTTACATATTGAAGAAGCACAAGGAAAGTTGTTTAGGGCAAACCCAAATTACCCTGCTTATCAACAGTTAAAATCTTATATTGACAATGCTAGATTTGAATACGGCGAAAGGTTACAAATCGCAATGGCAAAGAAGGACATAGAAGAAGGTACTGGTATATTTGAAATAGGTGAAGGCGAAATGCAAGTAGACCCAGATCCAATACCAGAAGAAGAACGAGAGGAAATGCGAAAGGTCGCAGTAACAAAATTATTGGCACAATCATATGTATACGACACTAAAAAATAGTCACACTAAAATAAGCAAAGATATTATTATCAACAAGATACATAATTTTGATGGGTTGTTTAGTCTCGAGTCTATTCCATATACTGTCAATATAGAAATAACAGCATCACCAGAAGACCCTGTAACAGATCAAAAAGATATCAACATATCTCATTCTATTAATTTTCACAAGATAAACTTTTTGCTTGATACTATATTAAACGAATCGTTTCTTGTAGGTAAAAGCACTTCTGAACAATTACTAAACTTGTTTAGTGAGTTTGACAATAATGTAATACTGTCACCAGACTTAGGCGAAGCATCACTTGGTGTAATGCTACATGCTAAGTTAAGTACTATAACTAAAGATTGTTTTGTAGGTGCTGTAGAAATCGTTGACAATAGAACAAAAGTTTGCTATACTTACTTTGATGATGAAAGTGATTATGAATACTTACCTAAAATTGCTGATATGATAGTTGAAGGTCAATTACCCTTTCACGAACTACCATGGTGGTTTAGAAATGATATTAGCACATATGATGGTAGTGCTAGAGACGAAGACGAGTATAATCACTACATTGAAAATCATTTTGAAAAGGTACAACAAGCCGTTAGAGAACCGTTAGAAGAATTAGAAACTAAGTTAAGAGAAGCAATGCTAGGTGGAGCATCAACTACAGGCGAGATAATTGACTTAGAAGAATTTAAAAAGAAAAAGACATGGAAACCAAAGTTAATATAAACTTAGATAGATTTAGTAGATCAGTACTAAACGAGAATCACGGTATTGAATTACTTTATAACGGACAAGGTTTAGATGGACTAGAGTTTACTAACGACGAAGACGCAAGACAATATAATTATAAATGTAACGAACTAGAACTTAATCCATTAGATCTATTACATGATTTAGAACAGCCTGTATCAACATTTCACAGCGAACAACAAAGCAAATGGTTCATGCCAGAGCATTATAAAACACTTGATGTTGAAGCATACATATCTAAAAAACTGCCAAAGGATGTGAGTCCAGAAGCCATAGAAAGGATAAGTATAGAACTAGAGATGTATAGAACCAGAAACTTATATCCTATACTACAGGTGTTGATATATATTATTGATACCATGAGAAAACATGACATAGTCTGGGGTGTCGGTAGAGGCAGTAGTGTTGCCAGTTATGTATTATACATATTGGGAATACATAAGGTTGATAGCCTTAAGTACAACTTAGACATAAAGGAATTTTTAAAAGATGAGTAAACATTTAACAAGCAAAGGCAAAGTAATAGACATGGAATCCGTTATTGCTCAACAGGGAGATACTGTAGCAATTGGTAATATGCGTGTAAATGCTAAAGGCGATTTATTAGGGCCTGGCGGTAAAGTTATTAAAACAGCAGACGAACGTGCTAGAGAGCACTATAAGAATACAGACTCATCAGTAGACGAAGCAGTAAGTGTAAAGTCTACACAACCAATCACATCAGATCCGGGTGTTGCTGAAGGTGGACCAGTTCCAAAGACAGCACAGACAGCCAAGGCAGAGAAAAAGATACAGCCAGACCCGGAACCAGTCGCAGAAAAACAACAGGAAGAAATAGATCCTGAGGTAGCAGTAAAGACACAGATAGCAAAAAATAAAGCACAAGCACAAAGCAAAGAACCAATTGGCTACAAGGAAGTAGAACTACCAAATGGTGATATTGAAATGGTACCAATTTTTGATGACGACTGGGAAGACGATGAGTAAACTAACAGCAATAAGCGATAATCTATTATGTATTAATGGCGACTTCGGAGAGAAGAGACTAGCCAGTGGAATCTATTTACTTAATGATGATGCCAAAGAAACAGGTATCAGAAGTAGATGGTTCCAAGTATTAGATGTAGGACCACAGATCAGAGACGAACTAAAACCCGGGTATTGGGTTGTAGTTAAGCATGGTAGGTGGACTACTAATATGAAATTACCAATAGACGATTACAGAGATCAATTAGCACAAACATTGAATTGTGAACCTAACGAAGTCGAAAGTATAATCAATCCATCAGCAAAAACTAATCATGAGTTTATGTTTTGGAAAGTTGACTACTACGATGGTGTGTTAGGATACTACCCTGGACCAAACTTACCAGCAGAATATATTGAAGGACAAGCAATGACAAGTTCATTACCAGAAAGTCAAAGAGTATATTCAGCAAAACAATCATCAAGTCAAACGGTTAATCCAGGTGAAGTTTGAGTATAGATAAACAATCTTTAAAAGAGTCAGTAGGCGATACAGCACTAGCATTACTAATTAACTTTCCGTTAAACATGTTGCTATTGTATGTTGCTAATAGAACTTTCATACCTAAACTAGATAGCGAAGGAGATATAATCTTTTGGACTTCTGTGTTTTTAACATTTTGGTTTACACTTGTAGCAATTACAAGAAAGTATTTTGTTAGGGTGTGGTTTAAGAATAAGGAATTAAATAAAATTAAACTTAGGAGGGAAAGTGCCGTACATTGAGAAAACAGGTAACAAAGCAATAGCAGAACAACTATGGCAATGGGAAGGAGTAATGCATGATCCTAACATTGACGGATTCAATGGCTTTGGTTGTAAGCAAAAGATATATAAAGTACTGTGGCAAGCACAGAAGGCACTTAAAGAGGCACCAACTTATGCTGGTGAAGACGAATGGTTGCTAGAGCATAAGAAGAAAGAAATAGCAAAAGAATTAAAACGTAAAGTTTAATGGAAATCATTGTTAGCAATAAGGATTATCCTAATCCTTTTATATTTGTCAAAGCAAGAAGGTGTGGAAGTAATAGTCTAGACGCATGGCTAGATGAGAATGTAGGAAAAGATAATTACTGCTTAATGGCTGGCGACAACTGGTGTAACAATTACAGCCTATTTAATATTGTTGAGAATGATATACTAGCAGGAACCAAAGTAACTTTCTGTCGTAATCCTTATTCAAGACTAATAGCAAGTTATCATGTTGATATATGGCACCTAGCCAAAGACCTACCAGCAAACCCAAGTGACCTTACGCATCATAATCAACCAAAGGATATGTCACCAGAAGAAGTTGTTAAGTTTGATACATATAAGATTACAGAAGATAAAGACATACACATTGAAAACTTTACATTCTTTATTGATCAACTTATAGATTATAATCAACGTGTAGATACAAGCACACCAGACTCATATGTGTTTACCCAAACAGATTACTGGTGGCAGAATACAAGTGTCACATTGCCTTTGTTTCATACAGTACTGGATAACAACAAAGATAACGTACAGTTTTTTGATCACATTATTAAACAAGAAGAAATAGCAACAACCTTTCCAGCAATAAGTAATAAAATATTAGGCAAAGAAGTGCCGTTGAATAAAGTTAATACATTTAACGACAGGCACCAACAAGCAAAGACTAAGATAGATTTTAGTTATGTATTAGAACATAATAACAACAGAGAAAAGATTGCCGACTGTTGGAGTAATGACTTTGAATGCTTTGGGTACAATAAGTAATGGAAATACAAATAGGTAAGAAAAGTTGTCCAACTCCTTTTGTTTTTGTAAAGGCAAGACGTTGTGGCAGTAATAGTTTAAACAATTGGCTAAGTGAATACATTGGTACTGAAAACTATTTGGATTTGTCCGGAGACAATAGTTTTATTAATTTTGATCTGTTCGATATAATTGAATCAGATATACTTGCCGGACCTAAGGTAACATTTTGTCGTAACCCTTACACCAGAGTAGTAGCAGGATACCTAGCAGACATTTGGCACTATGCTCCTGACTTAGGATACAACGTGAGTGACTTAACACACGATAACCAACCACCAACAGAAGTGTTTCCAGAACTACAATTAGATATGTCTTTATATAAAATGACAGAGGATAAAGATATACACATAGGAGCATTTACTAATTTCTTAGACGGACTTGTTGAATACCATAATACTAAACAAGCAAACAAATGGTGGCAAGTTACATTGGTTAACGAACCTTTGTGCCATACAGTATTAGATAATAATCCAAATAACATTGACTTCTTTGATCATGTTATTAAACAAGAAGAACTACCAGCACTTTGGCCTGCTGTTAGTAAAGAAATTATAGGTAAGGAAACAGAATTCCATACAGCAAATATATTTGAACATAGACATCCGCATGATAAAGCAAGTACAAAAGACTTTATGTATCTGCTAGAAGCAAACAACAACAAGCAAAAGATTGCGGATTGTTGGTCAAGAGATTTTGAATGGTTTGGCTACAAAAAGTAGTTGACTTTATGTTAATAAAAGTGTATAATAACAGATATGAAGCAAGGTAATTTATTCGACGAACACTATGAAGAAACACTTCAGCCTGTAGATGATTATAACAGTGATCAGCCTACACACTCTGGATGTAATTCTTTATATAGCAGTCCAGTAGAAGGTTTGATCAAGCAACGCCTAGTAACATACTTTAAAACTAGACAAGGCGATGTTAAAAGGGTTGAAAAAATAAGAACATTTGTTGGCGGCACAGTTGCCGACACAGTAATTAGCGAGGTGCTTAAATGAAAGACTTATGGGTAGAAAAATACAGACCCAATACAGTAGACGGTTATGTATTTAGAGATGCTAACCAACGCAAACAAATCGAAGG
>Ga0181418_1000320_pt1 | contig 16037 bp, 10 predicted proteins | sample 41SPOviralmetaG_FD_130143 | JGI IMG/M metagenome (GOLD analysis project Ga0181418, IMG submission 130143) | Marine viral communities from the oligotrophic San Pedro Time Series (SPOT) site, San Pedro Channel, CA, USA - 41 SPOT_SRF_2013-03-13 | ecosystem: Environmental > Aquatic > Marine > Strait...
GAAACAGGAATGGACAAACTAAGTCAGGATTATATTCTTTGTTCATACCTATGGAATGGAATTTCGAAGGATTCATCGATTCTTATGGAATACCTGTCTTTAACACACCGAGCAACCCTGTCAAAGACCACCAAGGAGATAATATCGACATCGGGGTTATTGAACATTGGGAGAATGAAGTTGAGGGATTAAAAGGAGATCAAGACGGTTTAAATGAATTTTATCGTCAGTTTCCAAGAACTGAAGAGCACGCATTCAGAGACGAAACAAAAAATAGTATATTTAATTTAGTAAAAATATACGAGCAAGTAGACTTTAACGAAGAGGCAAAGTACAGTGCTTTAGTTACAAAGGGAAGCTTTCAATGGCAAAATGGTATTAAAGACACAAGAGTTGAATTTATACCTAATCCAAACGGAAGATTTAATGTTAGTTGGGTTCCACCCGCACATTTACAAAATAAAGTAATACTAAAAAATGGAATTAAATATCCTGGAAACGAACATAGTGGTGCATTTGGCTGCGATAGCTACGATATATCCGGGACTACCGACGGTCAAGGATCTAAGGGCGCTTTACACGGTCTCACAAAGTTTAGCATGGAAGAAATTCCTGCTAATATGTTTTTTTTAGAATATATAGCTAGACCGCAAACAGCGGAAATGTTTTTTGAAGATATATTAATGGCATTACACTTTTATGGTATGCCAATACTAGCAGAAAACAACAAGCCTAGATTATTATACTATTTAAAACGAAGAGGATACAGAGGCTATTCAATGAATAGACCTGATAAAATATGGAATAAATTATCGGTTACTGAAAAAGAAATTGGAGGTATACCGAATTCAAGTGAAGACATTAGACAAGCTCATGCTGCTGCAATTGAAAGTTACATAAATAACTATGTAGGCGAAAAAGAAGATGGTAGTTACGGCGATATGTATTTTAATAGTACATTAAACGATTGGGCTAAGTTTGATATAAACAAAAGAACAAAATTTGATGCGGCGATAAGTTCAGGCTTAGCGGTTATGGCATGCAATAAAAATAGATATGCACCAAATCAAACAAGAGAATTAAAAAGCAAAGTTAATTTTAGTTTTTCTAAATATAACAATAATGGAAATTTTTCAAAAATAATACAATAGATGGCAAGAGTATCACCAAAAGGTATTTTTCCGAGTCAAGCAGTTAGCGACGCAGAAAAAGGAGGTTTAGATTATGGGCTTCAAATCGCTAAAGCTGTTGAGTCAGAATGGTTCAAAAAAGATTCAGGAGGATCTCGCTATTTCTCTAATAGAGATAACTACCATAACCTTAGGTTATATGCTAGAGGCGAACAAAGCATTAAAAAATATAAAGATGAATTATCCATTAACGGTGATTTATCTTATCTAAATTTAGATTGGAAGCCAGTACCTATTATTCCAAAGTTTGTGGATATAGTTGTTAACGGCATTGCTGAAAGAGCATTTGATATAAAAACATATTCAATAGATAGAACCGCTAATGAAAAAAGAACAAAGTATATGGCAAATATACTTAGAGATATGCGGGCAAAAGAATTTATATCCCAAGCTCAAGAGCTTTTAGGCGTAGATGCTAGAGTATCTAATATAAAAGAATTACCAGAAAATGAAGACGAATTGTCTTTACACATGCAATTGAATTACAAGCAAGCTATTGAAATTGCAGAAGAACAAGCAATAAATAATATTTTAGATATAAATAAATATGATTTATTAAAGAAAAGGTTAGATTACGATATTACAGTTTTAGGTATTGGATGCGTTAAGAACAGCTTTAATACCGCTGAGGGTATAAAACTAGAATATGTTGACCCTTCTGATTTAGTATATTCTTACACAGACTCACCATATTTTGATGATTTATATTATGTTGGTGAAGTTAGAAGAGTAAGTTTAGTTGAACTAAAGAAACAATTTCCAGAATTAACAAACGAAGATATAGAGGAAATTGAGGGAAAAGGAGATGGTTCTACATTGTACAATCAGCTTGGAACTAATTCTGCTGATAAAAATTTTGTAAATGTATTATATTTTGAATATAAAACATTTCAAAACCAAGTATATAAAATAAAAGAAACTAATAGCGGCGCAGATAAAGCAATTAAAAAAGACGATACATTCAATCCTCCTAAAGATTCTAGAGCTAGATTTGAAAAAGTAAATAGATCTATAGAATGCTTATATGAGGGTGCAAAAATTGTTGGTCATGATAAATTATTAAAATGGCAAAAAGCTGTTAATATGACAAGACCTAAATCTGATATTACAAAAGTTCAGATGAGTTACAATATTGTAGCACCTAGAATGTACAAAGGAAAAACTGAATCGTTAGTTAGTAGAATGACATCATTTGCTGATATGATTCAAATTACACATTTAAAACTTCAACAAGTTTTATCTCGTATGGTTCCCGATGGTGTTTATTTGGATGCAGATGGTTTAGCGGAAGTTGATTTAGGCAATGGAACTAATTACAATCCGCAAGAAGCATTGAATATGTATTTCCAAACAGGTTCCGTTATTGGTAGATCAATGACACAAGATGGTGAATTTAATAATGGAAAAGTACCAATACAAGAATTAAGGGCGGGAGCGGGCGGCTCTAAAATACAAAGCTTAATACAATCTTATAATTATTATCTACAAATGATGAGAGATGTTACAGGATTGAATGAAGCAAGAGACGGAAGCACACCTGACAAAAACGCTTTAGTTGGTTTACAAAAATTAGCAGCAGCAAATAGTAATACAGCAACTAGACATATATTACAAGCTGGTTTATATTTAACTTTAAAATCTTCAGAAGCTATAGCATTAAGAATATCCGATGTTTTAGAATACTCCAATACTAAAAATTCTTTAATCCAAACATTAGGTAAATTTAATGTTGGAACTTTAGAAGAAATAAAAGAGTTGCATTTGCATGATTTTGGTATATTTTTAGAATTAGCTCCAGATGAAGAAGAAAAACAATTGCTAGAAAATAACATACAAATGGCTATTACACAAAAGCAAATAGAATTAGAAGACGCTATTGATGTAAGAGAAATTAAAAATTTAAAATTAGCCAATCAGTTATTAAAATTAAGAAGAAAGCAAAAGTTTGAAAGAGATAGACAAATCCAAATGGAAAATATCCAAGCACAGTCTCAAGCTAACGCTCAGTCAGCTCAAGCAGGGGCCGCCGCAGAAATACAAAAACAGCAAGGGATTGCTGAAACAAAAGTACAAATTGCACAAGCACAATCGCAATTTGATATTGCAAAACTTGAAAGAGAAGCACAAATTAAAAAAGAACTAATGGAGTTTGAGTTTCAACTTAATATGAAGCTTAAAGAGCAGGACAATCAGGTGATTAACAATAAAGAGAAGTACAAAGAAGATCGCAAAGACGAAAGAACAAAAATACAAGCTTCACAACAAAGTGAACTTATAGACCAGAGAAAATCTGGAAAACCACCAAAAAGTTTTGAATCTGCTGGATTTGATAACTTGGGTGGATTTGGATTAGAACAATTTGATCCAAGATAATACTTAAACAATTATATTTTATTATGTCAGAAAACATCAAAGCAGAAGCTTTAGACGTCGAAGAAAAGTCTATTGCTGAAAAAGAAGCAGAGGTACAAAAGCTATCAACTAACGAAGATGGTGATTACACTGTGGATTTAGGAAAAATTAATCAATCAAAAGAAGAAACAGATGCCGTTCAAAAACAAAGCCCAGAAGATGGCGTGTTACGCGGAAGCAGCGAAGATGAAAAAGATGGGGAAGAAGCCAAAGTGGAACTGCAAGAAGTACAGCAAGAAAAAGTAGAAGAACCTGTACTGGAAGAAATTATTGAAGATGAAAAAAATAATACTGAAGAGGAAGGAGTGGATGGAAGCGCTGAAGCTCCCGACGCCGCACCGGAACCTGAAAAAGTATTACAGGAAGAAAAAACACAAGAACCAGAAGTAAACTTACCAGAAAACATACAAGACCTGGTAAAATTTATGGAGGAAACTGGTGGAACTCTTGAAGACTATGTTAGACTTAGTGCTGACTATTCAAATGTAGATGAAAATACATTATTAAGAGAGTACTATAAACAAACTAAGCCTCATTTAAGTTATGATGAAGTGTCGTTTTTATTAGACGATCAATTTTCATTTGACGCAGAAATTGATGAGGAAAGAGATATTAAAAGAAAAAAACTTGCTCTCAAAGAGGAAGTCGCAAATGCCAATAAGTTTTTAAATGAAACTAAGGATAAATACTATAAGGAAGTCAAGTTGGGTTCCAAATTAGCTCCTGAACAGCAAAAAGCTATTGAATTTTTTGACAGATACAATAAAGAGCAACAATCAGCTGAAGAATTATTACAGCAGCAAACAAAACATTTTGAACAAGAAACTAGTAAAGTTTTTAGCGAAGAATTTAAAGGTTTTAATTTCAACGTAGGAGACAAGAAATATCGTTTCAATGTAAAAGATGTTAATAAAGTAAAGGAAACTCAGAGTGATTTATTGAATGTTTTCAATAAATATGTTGGTGACAATAAAATGTTACAGGACGCCGGGGGTTACCATAAAGCTTTATTTGCCGCTTCTAATCCTGATAAAATAGCTAACCATTTTTATGAACAAGGTAAAGCAGATGCAATCAAACAAATGGGTGCAGAAGCTAAGAACATCAATATGGATCCTAGAAAAACTTCTAGTGGATATGTTGAAACTGGCGGATTAAAAGTAAAAGCTATTTCTGGGGATGATAATTCTAAGCTAAAATTTAAACTTAAGAATTATTAATTAAAAACTATTTTAAAAAATGGCAACAAACGCATCATTTGCTGGCCCATTGGCTGGCAGCATTTTAACTCCTTCGGCATCGAAGATGACTACACTAGGGAGTTACTTAGACATCCAAAATGACGGATGGGCTAAACAATATCTACCTGAGCTTTACGAAAGTGAAGTACAGAGATACGGGAACAGAACTATTTCTGGATTCCTTTCACAAATTAGTGCAGAAATGCCTATGTCTTCTGATCAAGTAATTTGGTCTGAGCAAGGTAGACTACACTTATCTTACAACGGTGAGATTAATCCTGTTACAGGCGCAGTTGATACTATTACTGGTATTGACTCTGGAGCTACTGAAGCTCACGCAGTAAGAAAAGGGGCAACATTAGTGTGTGAGGTAAACAGTATTGTATTTAAAGCTTTTGTTACAGCTGGAGTTGAAGCTTCAACTTCTGCGTTAACTATCAAGCCTTACGGTGCTGCAAACGTTGATGACCTAGCGGGAATCGCAACTACAGACAATCAAGCTATTAAATTTTTCGTATACGGTTCTGAATTCAAAAAAGGTTCAGCTAGTATGACAGATTCGATAGAGCCTGGTTTCAAAACTTTCACTAACAAACCAATGATTATCAAAGATCACTTTGAAATCAACGGATCTGACACTGCTCAAATTGGGTGGGTACAAGTAAGTGGTGAAGGCGGAGAGTCTGGATACTTATGGTACTTAAAATCTTCTGCTGATACAAAAGCAAGATTTGACGACTATTTAGAAATGATCGCAATTGAATCAGAAAAGAAAAACGGTGGTGACGCTGCTATTCCTGAAGGTTCTGAAGGTTTACTAGCCGCTATCGGATCTAGAGGTATCGTAGCGACAAACCAATTTGACTCAGCTACTCCAGCTGCTGATAAGCTTCCTGAGTTTGATCTTTTATTAAAAGAATTAGACAAGCAAGGAGCTATCGAAGAAAATATGTTATTCTTAGATAGAGATGCAAATCTTTACATAGATGACTTATTAGCTGGTTTATCATCTGGAGCACAAGGTGGAACTGCTTACGGAGTATTTAACAACTCTGAAGATATGGCATTAAACCTTGGATTCACAGGATTCAGAAGAGGTTCTTATGACTTTTACAAAACTGACTGGAAATATCTTAACGATAAATCTACAAGAGGTTCTGTAGGATCATTAAAAGGACTTTTAGTTCCTGCTGGAACATCTTCAGTATATGACCAAAACTTAGGAAGCAATGTTAGAAGACCTTTCTTACACGTAAGATATAGAGCTTCTCAAGCTGACGATAGAAAATTAAAATCTTGGGTTACTGGTTCAGTAGGTGGAGCATCTACAATCGGTGATGACAAAATGGAGATTCACTATCTTTCAGAAAGATGTTTAGTAGTACAAGCTGCTAACAACTTCATGAGATTTGACTCATAAATTTGACGTAAAGTTTATCCCCACGGTAATAGTGGGGGTACTCTTTGCTTTTATTAATTATATTATATTATATCATGACAAAAATTAAAGAAAAAACAAAAGAAGTTAAACCTAAATGGGAAATAAAGGATAAAATATATGAACTGAGCATAAATGAAACGCCAATAGTTTATATGGTAAAATCCAGAGGAATATTATGGTTTGACGAAGAAAAAGGGTACGAAAGGGAAATTAAATACTGTGAAAATCAAAAAACAGTATTTGTAGATGAAATGAAAGGACCGCAAAGATTATCACATATTATTTTCAGAGATGGCAATTTATTTGTGCCAAAAGAAAAACAAATTTTACAAAAGTTTTTATCTATGCACCCTGATTTAGGGAATAGATTTATAGAACACAACCCTGTTAAAATAGCCGAAGACGATCTTGATTTTATTGAATTAGAAATTAGTGCATTAACAACAGCACAAGGTGTAGATGTTGATCACGCTGAAGCAATATTAAGAACAGAATTGGGCGATAAGGTATCTACGATGACTTCTAAGGAGCTTAAAAGAGATTTATTACTATTTGCTCGTAACAACCCGGAATTATTCTTAGAACTTGCAAATGATGAAAACATAAATATTAGAAATGTTGGTATAAAAGCAGCAGAAAGAAATATTATTGTTTTATCAAATGACCAAAGAACATTTACTTGGGCATCGACAGGAAGAAAACTTATAACAGTTCCATTTGATGAAAACCCGTATTCAGCTTTAGCTGCGTGGTTTAAAACAGATGAAGGTGTTGAAGTTTATCAAACTATTGAAAAAAAATTAAAATAAAATGCTTATAGTGGTTAGGCCGCAAATAAGCGGCTTAATCATTATATAAAAAAATATTATGGCAATATCAGTTGATACAACATATAAAACAGTATTATCAATACTCAATAAAGAATCAAGAGGTTTTTTAACGCCAGATGAATTTAATAAAATAGGTTCACAGGTCCAACTTGATATATTAGAAAAAAACTTTTATGACTACAATAGAGCAGTTGTAAAAAGTAATTTAAATCGTTCTGTATCAGAATACGGTGATATTCCATCAAATATTAAAGAAAAAATAGATATTTTATCTAAAGAAGCAAATTTATTAATGTATGGTATTAACGGAATAAAAGTTGGTACAAATGTAAGGACTAGAACAACAACTACGGGTGTTAGTGTTCCTACACAAGTTACAGCCGGTACATATTCAAATTTAGCCACAACTTCAAATGGTAGTGGCATAGGTTTAAAAGTTACTGTTGTAGCCACCGCAAATAATTTTGTTTCAATAACAGTTACAGAGCCTGGTTCAGGTTATACTGCGGGTGATGTAATAACTATCGCTCAAGCATTAATGACTGGTGCAAATAATCCTTACACGTTTCCAATAGAAAGCACTGATTTAGTAAGTGGCAACTTTATATTGCCTACAGATATATATAAAGTAATTAATCTTTCAAGATTAAATAGAACAGTAAATTTTGATGAAATAAATAAATCAGAATTTACTTATGTTAATTCTTCTAAATTAACAGCTCCATCCAAAACTTATCCTGTTTATTATAGAGATCATCAAAGTATTAAAGTAAGCCCTATGAGTTTAGTTGGTGAGAATATTACTTTTGACTATATAAAAATACCTGCGGAACCAGTATGGGGAGGTGCAACAGATGTTTATGGGGCTATTACATACACCGCTTCGGCATCTACTGATTTTGACTTGCATATTTCTGATAGGGTTCAATTAATTATTGGAATTTTAAAATATGCTGGGGTTGTGATCAGTGACCCACAAATAATTCAAGCTGCTAGTGCTGAAGCAAACTCACAAGTTCAATTAGAAAATTTATAATAAATGGGATTAATTACAAAAACAAATCAATCGTATTACAATAAATCACAAGGGTTTGTTGGCACAGGTTCAGCTACAGGGTTTACTTTAACCACAGCCGCTTTTGAATCAATTCCCACTAGTGTTGTTGTATTTGTAGATGGTAAAGAAATAAACACAAATAATTACAGTTATAGTTCCCCAACAGTAACCTTTTCAGGTAATGTAAGCAATGCAGATGTTCTTGCAAATAATGGTGCCCCGCTTGCTGGTAAAATTATAGAAATTAAACCAACTGGCTCATTAAATAAATTTGGGGATTACAGATATATATCTTTAAACGATGCCATAAACAACTACATGGTTGCATTTGTTGGTGATGGTAAATTAATACCTAGTGTAAAAAAATCAGATGTATTATTTCATGCCAAAAGAGGTATCCAAGAGTTTAGTTACGATATAGCTAGAACAGAAAAAATACAAGAAATTGAAGTTGGCACAAGCTTATCCATACCAATGCCTCAGGATTATATCCATTATGTGAGAATATCTTTTATAGATGATACGGGGATCGAACACATTGTTTATCCAGCCAGATATACATCTAAGCCATCAGAATCAATATTACAAGATGATGATTATAATTATTTATTTGATGTTGATGGTTCTTTATTAACTGGAACGCCTGTAACAGATGATAGATTTAAAACATTTGATAATAGAAAAATATCAGGTAACTTCGCTGAAGAAGATATTAGTTATGATACCAGTATAGGATTACAAAAAATAACTTCTTATGGCGGTAGAAAAGGTTCAAATCCAGAAACTACACAAGAAAACGGCGTATTTATAATAGATGAATTAAATGGCAAAATAAGCTTTTCAAGCGAATTAGCTGGCCAAATAGTTACATTAAAGTACACATCAGATGGTTTAGGCACGGATGATGAAATGAAAATACATAAATTTGCAGAAGACGCAATATATAAATACATAACTTATGGTGTTGCTAGTTCAAGAGCAAACTTTCCTGAATACATTATAAATAGATTTAGAAAAGAAAAAAGAGCCGCAATAAGAAATGCTAAATTAAGATTATCTAGCCTTAAAATTGCTGAACTAGAACAAGTAATGAGAGGTAAATCAAAATTTATTAAACACTAATACATGCCAGAAATTAAAAACAACTTCGTTCAAGGTAAAATGAATAAAGACCTTGATGATAGATTATTACCTAACGGCCAGTATAGAGACGCACAAAATATAACTATTTCAAAATCTGAAAATTCAGATGTGGGAACTGTTCAAAACGTTAAAGGTAATAGTAAATTGTTTATTGATGATTTATCTGTAACAACAGAAACAAAAACTATAGGTCATTATATTGACTCATTAACAGGTGAAATTTTTTGGTTTATTACTAATTTTAACGGACAAGGTTCTGATGAAACATCCTCCGTTCAATATGCTCCAACTTCTATAAATGGAGTAAATACAATTTGTAAAATTCTTTATGCAAAAACAGATGGTGCAACTCCTAAAGTTTTAGTGGATTCTTTTAGATTAAATTTAAGCAAAAACCATAAGATAACGCATGTTAACAGATTAGATGATCTTTTATTTTGGACAGATAATTATAATCAACCTAGAAGAATAAATATTCAAAACGCTTTAAGCCTTAATAACCCCTACACTAATGATATATATTTAGAAGATAAAATTAGTGTTGCACAATATGCTCCTTATGCTGCTCCTATAGTTAAATTATCTTATGATTCTTCTATAAAAAGCAAAACAATAGAAGAAGAGTTTGTTAAATTTGGTTATAGATTTAAGTATGATAATAATGAATATTCTTTAATTTCTCCTTTTTCGCAACATTGTTTTCATCCAGGAAGTGCTGTTCAATCATTTAATGATGGTACGTATTCTACCTCGCCCCTATCGGGAACAACAAATTCGGCTGGCATGGCAGGCATGTTGGATCAAGTTGAAATAGATTCTATAGCTAAAACTACTGTAGTTGATTCAATGATTAATAAAGCAAATAAAGTTTCTTTATTAATTACATTACCTTTTGATGAAAACATTACAAATCATGCTAGCGCCGCCGCTAATAACAATAGTGGATTATCTGGCACAAGTCATATTATAAATGAAGTTTCTGGTACAATATCAGTAAACAATTCTTTTATAGATGAAAATAATAATGTATATACTGTAAATGGTAACATAAGTGCCGCGAGTATTAATACCAGCACTGCTGTATCACCTAATATACCTGATGATACAAGATTGTATTTTTTTAATATTACAGAAGGAAATGGGCAATGGGGCTGGAATAATAACCTTAAAATTAAAGAAATTGAAATACTTTATTCAGAGTCAGATAGTGCGGCAATCAAAGTAATAGACACAATTAAAATAGGTCAAAGAACAGATTTAGTATTAAAGCCCATAGTTGAAGTAATAGACACAAGTTTGCATACTGCAAAATTAAGATATACTTACGAATATATATACAAGTCGACAAAACCTAAAAAAACATTACCTGAAGCAGATTTAGTAAGGGTTTCTGATATTATACCTATTAAAGCTCAAACGCAAGAGGTTTCAGGAAATAGAATAATATATGGCAATATTTTACAAAATAGAAATATAACACAAATAAACCCTTCCAATGGGATGTCTATTAGCAGTGGTGATCAAGGAACAAAAAATAAACAATATTTGTTATCTTCTGTAAAATCAAATAGAACATATCAGGTGGGTATAGTTCTTTCTGACAAATATGGTAGACAGTCTCCTGTTATATTACCAGAAGAATCCACAACTTTTGTAGAACCAAAATCAGGTGTAGTAACAAATGGAGCTAGTTCGTGGAATCACAGCTGTTTGAGGGCAACTTTTACAAATAGTTTAGCCAATGATATTTACAACGCTACCACTAATCCTCTTGGTTGGTATTCATATAGGTTCGTAGTTAAACAAACAGAACAAGATTATTATAATGTATACTCTCCTCAAGTTATAGAGGCTGGAACAGTATCAAATGCAAATGATCAGAAATCTTTTATTCTTTTACATGGGGATAATATAAATAAAGTGCCTAGGGATGTAAATGATACTAATACAATTTCTGGTAATCAAGGTTCAAATGCAAGATTACTACCAAAAATTAGAGATAATAATTTACTTATAAGTAACTATACTCAATTAGCACAAATAGATGGTACAGATTTTATAAAAGTAACTTCTATTGGTACAGCTTTAGAACAAGGGTTAACTGGGGCTATTGACTCAGACGCTAGTACTGATAAATCCGACGTTCTTGCTAATGTATATTTTCAAGAAAAAAACCCTTTATTTGCCGAATTGCCAGATGGTTATGGAACTCATTTTAATATTTGGGGAAGTGGGAGTAATAAAGATTTTAGTTTTTTTAATTTTGAAACTCAGCCTTTTGTTTCAATAATAGATATATATTACGAAACTTCTTCGGCCGGATTATTAGATGATTTAAATAAAAAAATAGAGGCGAGTGCGGGTGAAGCTCCTACTAATATATCAATAACAAGCACAACTTTTAACGAAGCAAGCTCGGTTGGAACTCCCGTTGGAACTCTTTCAGCATTGAAATCAACCGGTGCCGCTGTATCTCCGGGCGCTACTTTTGTTATTAATAGTGTAATTAATGGTTTAGGAACAACTTTACCTAATTCTACTTTTGCTATATCTGGTGCTAGTTTAAATACAGGGGCTCTTTTTAATTTTACAAATACTTCAGAAGATCAATTTTCTGTGTCTATAACAGCAACAAGAAATGGAACTTCTGAAACATATACTAAATCTCTTTTATTAACTTTACAAAATGTAAATCCAGTGATAAATGTTGGTTCTGGCAATAATGTATCAAACGCAACTACTGGCGTAACTATAGCAGCTGTATTATCCGGCCAAGCAACAACGCAAGATATGAGTGGTACAAACGGCGGTAAATTAACACCTAATAGTGATCTTACGTTTTCAATAGTATCGCAAACAAATCCAGGCAGATATACCATAAATTCAACAACTGGTGTTATTAGTGCTGGCACAAATTTAAGTAACGGTATGGTGGATACTCTTGTAATGAAAACTACAGACGTTGCGGGAAGTAGTAGTCCTAATACTAGTTTAAAAATTAGTGTAACCGGTTCTCCTTTTACTCAATTTTGGAGGGGGGAATATGGAAACGCTACAGTAGCAACCGCGGTAGACGAACGTACTGCCTATCAGGTTTGGCATGATGGCAACAGTGCATTGCCTAATGAGTTTGATACTGTGTATAGCAACCCAACAGGAACAACACCTTTTAGCACTGGTTCCGCAACAGATGGATCTGGTGGGCAATGGTTTTCTATGTGTGGACCTAACTACTGCAGCTATCAAGTTGCGACGTTTGTTTTCAAAACAAGTAGTGATGGTGTGGTTAGAGCGGTAACAATAGCTTAAAAAAGCAGTAAAAAATGTAATAATTTAAAGTATGGCGTACGTAGTTGATATTCAATTTTTTAATACCTTTATTCTAAGGAGTGTACAAAAAAATACAGTACATATAGAAGAATCAAGAATAAAAGGCGGATTTAATGAGCCTATGGCAGGTTTAGGGCCAAAAGCTTATGCTACAAACGAAAATTACGAAGAAAATAAAAGATCAAATGCTTTAATATATTCTGGTATATATAATTCTAGAACAGACGTGAATAAAACAAACGTTTTTAGTCACGCTGAAAAAATAACCAGAGCCGTAGATCCTGTTAATGGATCTATACAAAAACTTTATGCAGAAGATACTAATTTATTAATATTTCAAGAAGATAAAGTAAGCAAAGCATTAATTGATAAAGACGCTATTTTTACGGCAGAAGGTGGAAATTTAACAACCTCAGGCTCTAAGGTTATTGGCCAAATAGTGCCATATGCTGGTAAATTTGGTATAAGCAAAAATCCTGAAAGTTTTGCTATAAAAGGAAGCAGAAAATACTTTACAGATAAAAAAAGGGGCGCTGTTTTAAGATTAGTTGGTGGTGTTGGTGGTGGAAATGGTGTTATTGAAATATCAAAAATAGGAATGAGAGATTGGTTTAAAGACAATCTTTCTAATGCTACGGATATTGTCGGAATGTATGATGATCATAATGACGAATACGTTTTAAATATTAAAAATAATTTAGAATACAATACTTTAGCTTTTGATGAAAACGTAACTGGTTGGACAAGCTTTTATACTTACAACCCTGATTTTGGTTTTAGTATTAATAAAAAATTCTATACATTTAAAGATAGTTATATTTGGGAACACAATATAGAATCTGCTAATAGAAATACTTTTTATAATCTTTTTAATGATAGCAATATAACATTTATAGTTAATATTGAACCATCTGTTGAAAAATGTTTTAATACTATAAATTACGAAGGAAGCACTGACTGGGTTATGGAATCATCAATAACTGATTTAAATATGAAATCTTGGCCAATTAGAAAAAGTTCAACATCAATTAGCAGTGGGGTATTAGGTACAAGTTTTATTAAAAAAGAAAACAAATATTATTCTCATATAAGAAATAACACTACTTTAACAGCAAAAAATCAAATTGTTGGTGTTGACATATCTGGTATTAAAGGATTTTTAACAACAGTAAAAATGAAACACGATTCAACAACAAAACCTGTTGAATTATTTGCGGTATCGCACAATATAGTAAAATCAATTTAAATGGAATTAAATATTCGTAGGCTTAATAATGAGGACTACAGTGAATTAGTAAAATGGTGGAAAGATTGGGGGTTTAAAGCTCCTAATAAAGATTTTTTGCCAGAAAACGGAACTGGCGGAATTATTGTTATGGATAAAAATAATCCTGTATGTGCCGGGTTTTTGTATACTAGTAATTCAAAAGTTGCATGGATTAACTTAATAATATCAAATAAAAATTACAGAAAAAAACCACAAAGAAAAAAAGCTTTATTATTATTAATAAAATCATTATTAGAAATTTGTAAAAATACTAATATAAAATACATATATTCAAATAATAATAATAAACATTTGGTAGCACACTTTGAATTTTTAGGATTTACTAAAACAACAGACAGAATGACAGAACTAATAAAAATAATATAATGGGAATTGAAACTCTTTTAATTGCGGGCGGAGCTGCTATTGCAGGGGGATCCGCTATTTCGTCCGGTAAACGGGCCAGTGACCAAAGACGCGCCGCTAGAGATAAAGAAGCGGAGCTAGAAATACTTGAGGCTAATAGGCAAGATATACCTGACCCTTATTCAAATATAAAAGATCTTAGCGATAAAATAACAAATCCGTTTTCTAATCTACAGGTGGCTACGAAAGCTGCAGAGTTTAAAGCGGAACAGACGGATATATCGTTAGCATCGACGTTAGACACGTTGAGGGCTACTGGGGCGGGATCTTCTGGGGCAACTGCTTTAGCCCAAGCAGCACTTAGAAGTAAACAAGGTATAGCCGCAAGCATAGAAAAACAAGAAGCACAAAATTCTAGACTAAGAGCTCAAGGAGAGCAGTCGGCTCAACAAAGAAGATTAGGAGAAGCTGTAAGAATGCAATCTGCTGATGTAGCGAGCCAACAATTTCAATTTAGTGCAAGAGAAGGAAGAGAAATGCAACAATTAAATAGGGTTGCCGGATTAGCGCAAGGGTATAGGTCAGCAGCAGCAGCATCACAAGCTGGCATGTACGGGGCTTTAGGAAGTTTAGGTGGTGGTTTAATGAGTATGGGTGCGGGAATGTTGCCGGGAAATAATTCAGCCGGCAGCGGCAATATTAATACTGATGTAAATATTGAAGATGGATTTATTGATAGCGATTTTTATGATGTAGATGGAATGCAAATAAATCAAATGGGAGGGTCTACAGATTATTATAATTTAAATAACATTAATTCAGAAATAAGTTAAAATGGGAGCATATGAAAATCCACAAATAATACAACAGCCAGATTACGGCCAGATATTTTTAAAGAACTTTCAGGCGGGATTTGCTCAAGCGGAAGCTGCTAAACAACGTGCAGAAGACAGAAGACAAAAACAAAAAAATAAAGATCAAAGATTAGCAGATAAGGAGCTTACCTTTGCTATGAAAGCTGGTGAAATTGAAGCTGGAGATCTTACTGCTGATATTCAAAATTTTGCTTATAAAGCAGCTGATAATTTTAGTGAAAACGAAAGGTTATGGGCGGATAATAAAATATCTAGGGATGTTTATTCTAAAAATAGAGCTTCGGCATTTAGAAAGCTACAAGAATTAAATTCTTTAGGAAAAGTTTTACAAACACAAAGTGAAAATTATGATAATTTAAAAGCTAGTGGTTTTCAAAAAGATCCAAGATCACAGAAGCTTATTGAAGCATGGGAAAATAAACAAATTAAATTTAAATATGTAGGAAATGATTTAGAAGTTTATTTTAAAGATGGGGATAGGGATGTTCTTGTAGACATAAACGATTTAAAAAAGGGTGATTTTTTTAATGTAAATGAAAAATACAAATTGCAAGATCCTATTTATAAATCTTTAACAATGGAAGCTAATGTTTCTAAAAAAATTAATAATAGGTCAGAAACTGATGCTAACGGAAATATTATCAGTTCAGGAATAGAATCTTACAATCAAGACAAGAGTGTTTATATTAATCAAATTGCTACATCTAGCAAAATGGCTAAATTATTTGAAGATGCAGAAGATGCTGGCTCTTTATTCGTAGATGATGTACATGCAAGTTTGAAAGACAAAGGGCTGTTAGAATCTACCGCTGATGAATTAATAAAAAAACATAATATAAAAGATCCTAATTTTAAAGAAGCTTTTATAAATAATACTGTTTATAA
>Ga0181418_1000321_pt1 | contig 16029 bp, 28 predicted proteins | sample 41SPOviralmetaG_FD_130143 | JGI IMG/M metagenome (GOLD analysis project Ga0181418, IMG submission 130143) | Marine viral communities from the oligotrophic San Pedro Time Series (SPOT) site, San Pedro Channel, CA, USA - 41 SPOT_SRF_2013-03-13 | ecosystem: Environmental > Aquatic > Marine > Strait...
CTTAAATGGAGCAGAGCAAGGTCTGGCAAGATAGTATCAGAGTTATATGACTTAGGGTTTATCTCTAAAGGCATTAATGCTCATAGAAAAATTGAAATGACTACTGAACAAATAGGATCAGTAGCAAATCTTAATGTTAATAAATCATACCCAGTATTAGAAAGTAGAGCATGAGTGTAATTAAAGAAAGTTTTTTTGAAGCAAGTTTTAAGACTATAGAAAAATTTGATAACGCAGAAGTAGCTGCTGTATCTAATGTAAGCGATAATGCTGAACTAAAGGTTATGGACATTAAATTAGATAAGTCCTTAATCAAAACTAACAAAAAGGAAAGTAATGATGGCAAGGAGCAACAGTCTATTGAGAAGATATGAAAAGCTGCAAACACTACATTCTGAAATCATGCGACCAGCTAAAAATCCTGGTACAAGACAATGTGTGCATAGTGCAAAGGCTTTTAAAAAATATATCAAAGTCTATAGACAAATTGTTGGTGTGGAAAATGAAGATGCAAAATTCATTTATTCACAATTATAATTATTAACTAACTTAAAAGTTGTAATTATTCTTAGGCTACTTGTCTGCCAAAACTAAAGGAGAGAAAAAAATGAATAAAAGACCTTACAAATCTTATGTGAAATCAGACCAAGAAAATGTACTTAATGAAATTGTAGGTGAGAGATTAAAAACTGCTAGAAAAAATGCAAAACTTACCCAATCAAGATTAGCCAAAAAATTAAATATTTCTTTTCAACAAATAGGAAAATATGAAAAAGGACAGAATGGTTTAAATGCTATTCGTATTGTTCAGATTTCAAATCTATTAAAAATTCCTAGATCCTATTTATTGGAAAACATAGAATTATTGGAGAAAGTTAGACCAACCGATAATAGCTCAGTTATAGTTTCTGAGTCCCTTAAAAATGTCTAGCATAAAATTCAATCAAGCCTAGTGAACTTGATTGTGTTTGTTTGATGAATAGGGTGGATAAGATAGCTCCTGTCCACCCTTTTTAATATGTTCTTTATAATATTTAAAAATAAAAATAATATACTTACTTCCTATACTAATACTATTTTTTCTACAGAAGAAGAAGCTACTGACTATGCCAAAAGAAGTCTTAAAAGAAAAGACACTTGGGAAGTAGTCAGATATGACAAAGAAAACTACGATAAGTATTGGTATAAAACCTAATTCCAATTGTAATTATTTGTTTGATGATCTGAGTATTTTACAGAGTCTTTACTTGTAGCATATTTCTTAATGTAATTTGTATTGATAAACTTTAAATCAAGATCACCCATGTGTGTTGCAAGATCAAATGGGTTTGTATATTTACCTTGATAACACCAATAAGATACATTCCAATGTCTAAAGAAATAAGTCTTTCTGTCCACAGGCAGCTTTAGATTTAACGATTCAACTGCTTTGTCCAAACAAGTAATCATATTCTTTAGATCATAAAATTTACCTCTTGCATTAAGAAATAAACATTCTTGATCTTTTGGTAAATTATTTATGTAATCAATAAGCTGATCTTTTAAAGAAACACTTATTTCCAATTCTCTATAACCAGCTTTTGTTTTAGGAGGTACTAAATTTTTTTCAAAATCTACTGAATTGGTTATTTCAAATACAGGTATGTTTCTTTTAAAGTGAAAGTTTTTTCTTTGTGCAGCTCTTGCTTCACTAGGTCTGCAAGAGGTTTCTGCCATTAACTTAAACATTAATTGGTATGGCTTAGATGGTATTTTTGAAATAATAGTTTTTATTCTATCAAAATTCCATTCCTCAAAGTTTATTTTACAATGTTGTTTAGGTTGAGGTTTATCTTCTTTATCAAAGAAAGATCCTGTTTTAAATATATTTGAAGAAAAAGGTTTATTATGACCAACCTGAGTATCATATATTCTTGAAAAAGTATGAAAGATTTTAGTTTTATATTCATGCTTTTGTTCTGCAAGTTTATCTAAAAAATTTGCAATATAAGTTGCATCAATTTTTGTTAAATCAACATTACCACAATGTTTTAAAATGTGTTTGTAATGTTCAGAATATTCTTTAAAAGTTGTTTTACTAAACCTTGTTGTTGGTTCATAAGCTCTTGCTAAACATTTCTTTTTATATATATCCCAAACATATTCTAAATTGACCGATATACTTAGGTCAATGTTTTTAGGATTAATATTACCTGTTCTTAATAATGTTCTTTCTGCTTCTTGTTCTAACCATTTTTTATTAGGACTTTGTATTACTTTTTTCTTACCTTGATCTTTATATGTAAATGTAAATGCTTTAAGTTTTTTACCCTTAGCATTTAACCATGTTCTTGTACCTAGCTTTATTTTGTTCATATTATCTCTCTTTCTTTGATATTAATTATATTAATCTTTTGTTATCAAATGTCAAAGAGAATAAAATGGTATATGTAGCTTATTTGTGTCATTTTATGTTGCTCTTATGCTGCACTTACAAATAGAAATTTAACAAAAATTCAACTTATAAGGAAAAGTACAGGCAAAAAAAAAGATGGCTTCAACACTAAAATAGTGTAAAAGCCAATAATTATTAATTTTTTTAGTATGCCCTTGTAGCTCAGTTGGTAGAGCAATTGATTTGTAATCAATTTTCTATCTAACAAAACTACTTGTTTTTCATTACTTATTATATCTTCATGTTTCCTATATGTTTCTGATAACATTATTAATAATGATAATCATTTGGAAACAAGAAACAAGAGTTATTTTCCCACCTCAAACCCACTAGCATAAGCTAGTCTGTCATATTAATGACGACCTATTCTGTTATGATCTTGCTGTTTTTGCTGATCTCTTTAGTGCTTTAGCAGTTACAGTTCCTTTACCTTTTCTGCTAGTACCAGCTCTTTTTCTTTTATTCATATTATAGTAAAGTCCTTTTTTAGCAACTCTGCCAGACTTAGTTCTGTGAAAACCTTTTTTTACTCTTGCCATTATGCTTTTCTCCTTTTTTTAGATTTTTTTAATTTTGCAAAATCTGCACCAGTTATTCTGTTTCTAGGCTTTGCAACTCTTGCTATCTTCATTTGTTTTTTACTGTACTTTTTGTTTTTACCTTTAGGCATTTACTTCCTTTTGTTTGTTAAGTTCCAACTTTTCTTTGAGCCATTTTATGTGATGCTGTAAATGTCTTTCCTTTTTTCATAGCAGTAGCCATTGATCTCATGTGTTTTAAAGTATGATGTTTCTTATGCTTTCTCATGGTCTTTTTTTGTCTAGGAGTTAAACCTTTTAACATATTAGTTAGACTCATTTTTTTCCTTTTCTATTAGTTTCTTGTAATCGTCTTTTTTCATACATTCATAATGAGCTTTGTCCCCACCATAAAAAGCTACAAAAGATTCTGTGTTAATCATTTCTTTTTGGCAGTATCTACACTTGCCAATACCAATAACTATCATACTTGGTTTTTTCCAAGTTTTGTTAGCCACTAACAATCCCACTTTCTAAGTGCTTTATTAATTCTACTGTTAGGATCTCTAGCTGTTTTAGCTGATGTTAATTTTTTCTTCATGCCTAACATTCTTTTGCAAAATGATTTTCTTCTTTTGTTAGTCTTAGATTTAGTAGGAGCTTTTAAATTTCCTCCTGTTGATCTATTGTAAGATGCTCTGCCTTTAGCATTAAGTCCACCTGATTTAGATTTACCTGCTTTTCTTTGCCATGCTGGAGTTGCCATTATGATTCTATTCCTGGTTTAGGTTTTGGTAAAATGACTTGGCTACAATCAAATTTTACATAGATGCCATGTGTATTAATTTCTGATCTGCCAATCTCTAAAATTTTATCATGTGATTTGATATAGCCATCAAGCATACATTCATATTCATCTACATAACCATTGGGAAAAGTATATGGATCTAGGCAAGTGTTAGCCATAGAGCTACACATAATAACAGTTAATAATATTTTCATTATTTCTTACGCATTATGTCAGCACCTTTAAGACCATAAATTGCTGATACAACTCCAATGAAAATTGCTTGATACCAATAAGGTAGGTTTTTAAAATACTCAAAAAATAAATCTAATTTATTACGAATGTCAGGATCGTCAGAGAACACAGAGTAACCCAATATAAGAATAGGCAAAGATATGAGAATAAGGACAAATTCATCTTTAAAGCCATTATCATTACTCTCAATAATTTTCGTTTTATATTCAATTTCGCCTTTACTCATTTTTTCAGCATGGAGCAAAGCTGCATCTGACATTAATTGTTTTGATTTTTGTTTGTTTTGATAAATATGAGTCCCAGTTTTGAGAGCCATTTTTGCTAGACTAAACCACATTAACCTTGTACCTTTCCATCTTTCCACTTCATGTCAGGCAAATTGTTAGAATATTTTTTGCCATCATAAGTTAAAACTTGTTTTCTATTTGATCCTGATTCATTGTAAGATACATGAACCCAACCACCAGCAGGATCATCAGGATTATAAAATTCTAAAATTAGTTGGTCAAAGTCCACATTGTTTTGTAGCCAATAAGCTACTTGGATATTTGGTATTCCAGCTATTTCAAAATCTACTGCTTGACCTTTAGAATGTTGTGATGTTTTCTTTGAACCTATAGCTTCGCATAATTCTTCTGATCTATAACCTGATGTTATGGTTATAGGTTTTTCAAATTTAGCTCTTACAGGCTCAAGTATTTCATAACAGACATTTTCTAAGTTTTTAATATCACCAGATCCAGGCTCATTCTTGATGCCTTTTCTAGTAGCAGTCATAGACTTAGTAAATTCTTCTAGTTTAAAATGTTTAGATAGTTGCATATATTAATTTTTACATTTACAATTGTCGCAAGTGCATAAATCTTGTTGATCGCTGTGCAAGTGAAGTTCATCTTTACAATGACACTTACAATGGCAATTCTTACATACCTTTTTTTTTCGTTTTTTTTTTGGTTTAGATTCAAATAGTTTAGCAATAGCTTCACTAAAATTATCTATAGCTGTTAAAAATCCTATTATATATTTATCCATTAATCTAAAATCAGTTTCTTAATTGATTGTGAACCATCAATATTAGTTTCAAGTTCTGCTTTAGATTTAATACATCTATATTCAATATTGTTTGACACATCTCTATTGGCAATTCTTTTACCTTTAAGACATGAGCTTAAATCTGGTTGTAATCTTGCTTCCTTGATCTCATTATTGACCAAGAGCAAAAGAGCTATAACAACTTGTTCCATTAATGATCTCCATTTAACTTTCCAATGTTTGCTCTAACACTATCTTTTAATTTTTCTATATCGTTTAATGCTTTATCTAAATCTTTATCAATAGATCCAATCATCACTTTGTTGTGCATCATGTCATCTACTCTTGTTGTTAATTTTTCTACTTGTAATGATATATGTTCAAGCAGCATAAACTGCTCTTGATCTATCGGTAATTGTTTTGATGCTTCAAGTAAATCTTGTTTCATCAATTGTTCAGATGTTTCTAACTTAGTTAATCTGTTATTGATTTCACTATAAGTCCAAACTGCTATTGCTATTGCAGCAATAATCATAATTAAAGTTTTTAAATCTGTTTTAAAATGTGTTTGTTCTGTAATCATTCTGGTACTGGCATCTTATAATCTTTAGGTGGTAATAATAATTTATCTCCCATTACCTTAATGTCTGGATTTTCTTTTTTATAATTATCTTTTAAATTATCCCAATGGCTTTTTGAATCATTAGGTCTAGTATTATCTCCTGTTGGAGAAACACCTCTACATTTAGAAACTAATAAATTAAAATTTTCGTTGTAAGCTAAACTAGGATTACTATTAACCCTACCACACATTTTCATTAACTCTAATTGTTGTTTGATTGCTACATTCTCTTTTGAAGTTTTACAATCTGTACCTAAATATTTTCTGTAAGTAAATCTAAGATATTGATCTTCATGTGTATTACTATCACTATAATTATAATCAGTATCTCTTCTTTCGGTGCTTATTTCCATTTCACCACATCTAACACCATACTCATTAAGATATTCGTTTCTAGGATATGCAGGTTCTATTAATGTTAATAAAAGCATCAAGACAATTAGTATTCCTGTGAAGTAATAGTTCATCTTGGCAATCTCCATTTTTCATAAATCCTTATCTATTTAAATCTTTAATATCGTATGAGTGTTCCCTTACTTGATCTGCAAGTTGTCTGTATAAATTTTCTGCCATCTGCCATGTAGATTCAGCAGAAGTTAATCTTGTGTTCATGTCAGTTATATCTTTTTTAGCGATCTCAAGTTCGCTTTCTAATTTAATAATTGTTAATTTACTATCATCAATTGTTGAAGTTAGATTTAAAACATATCTAATTGATGTAAATGTTCCAACTACTAGAGAAGCAACTATAGGTATTAAAATTATATTTTTTTTTAAAAGTTCTGCAAAGTTCATAGTTAGTTTCCATGATCTACTAATTTAATTTTGATACCTAATTTTTTTTGTTTGGCAGTAGGTGTTCGCCAAATTTTTCTTCTATATGGTTTAATATGTTGTCTGTATGTATTAGTTTTTATATCTAATAATTGAATATCACCATCAGGAGATACAACAACTAAATCAAAAGGACATTGTGGATCACAAGCCTTTGCTACCCAATACCCTTGTCTAGTTAAATTTACAATCTCTTGATATTCACCGATAGTTCCTTTAACATTTGTACTTAGCTTAGTATGTTTGATAGGAAGTTTAGTAAGGAGCTTAGACTTATTGTTACTAAAAGCCACAATAATTTATATACATTATCAACCTTTTTTTCTAAGTGAGCTAAGTGATTGTCTTTGATTGTGTCTATTTTTTGATGAATAAGTTTTGTTTCGCCTTGTAACTTAATTATATCTTGAGAATTTTTTTGAGATTGAGTAGCCATTATCTATATTTATTTAAAGATTCTATGACACCCATTTGCTCAAGTATTTTAGAATTATCAATTGTTTGTTCACCATAAGTAATTGGTTTTTGATTATTTTCCATAACATTTCTATTCTCAACAGCTTGATCTACAAATCCAGCTCCACCAGTAGCAGATGGTAATTTAGTTTTAAAAATTACTTCTTCCATTTCTCTAAGTGCAGCATTTCTTGCAGCACTTTTTGTTGCAGCATCAAATATAAATTGACCTGCTAACATTCCTTGAATCTTTGCTATACTAAAACCACCTAATTTAGTTAATGTTCTTAAAGATGCGTTCCAAATATTTGTAGCTTGTTCAACTCCTTTTTGATTTACAAAATCTTTTCTTGGAATATCAGCTTTTAATTTTTTAGCAAAAGCTAACAAATCTTTCATTTCTTTTTTAGTAAATATTTCTTTAGAAATATCTTTACCTTTACCATTAAAAGCATCTTCAACAGAATTAACAAATTTTACTGGATCAAAAAACTCTCTTGATCCTTGTTTGGTAAAACTGTTTTCCATTATTCTTAAAAAAGCACCATCTTTAATAAGTTGTCTGCCATCAGTTCCATCTTTAAATATAGTATTTAATTTTTTAACAATTTGAATACTTGTATCTTTAAATGATTTTCCACCAGAACTTGCGTTACCATATATATAATTAGAAAGCTCAGTAGCTGTCATTTTATTCTCACCATTAATAAGTTTAGCAACGAATAAACCACCTTTATCTTGAATGGAAACACCATCTTTTTTAATATTTTGTGGACTAAATAATTTTTTAAATTTTGTGTTTTCTGCTCTTGCAATTTTAATTGCTTCTAAGACTTCTTTATTACCACTTGCTAAACCTTTAGTAACTGCATCATCATAAAAAACATCAAATCTTTTTAAGATTACATTTAAAGCAGCTTTATCTACACTATTTGGTGTATTCTTTAACATTTTTACAAGATTTTTTCTTTGGGTTTCTAACTGTCCCATTGTAATTTTAGATAAATTTTTGTTTTCTAACTTTAACATAAATTTATTTAAATTTTTGACTGCTACAAAAGATTGTGGCATTAAACCTTTATTAAGTGCTTGACCTATACCATTGTCAGCATCTAATAATGCTTTGTTAATATGATAAGTAAAATTTTTTAATATAGGTTTTTTAAAACTTAATCTAGCATTTGCATCTACAGCACTATATTTTGCTGCAACTTTTTTTGCCATTTTATCTTCAGCATCAAGAATTAATTGTTTTACTACTAATAAGTTTTCATCAATATTTTGAGTTGCTGCATTTTTAGTTTGTGGAGGAACTTGTGTAAGTCCATTTTTTTGTTTTAATAAACCATCTCTATAAGATGTTAAATATTTATAAGTTTGTTTTAACTGTAGATCATCTTGTGATTGAATTAATAATTGTAATCTTTCACCATAAGCACCTTTTCTCATCAGGTCTATTTCTTTTAAAACTTTTGTATTCTTTGTTGCTTGAGCTAACCAAACAGATACTCCCCATTCGTTTAAACCAACTACATTAGCTGCTACTGAAGATTCAACACCATCTTCTAATGCTTGAGCATAAGCTGCAATTAATTCTTTATTGGCAATTACATTATCAGGTACACCAAGTTTTTTTGCCATACTAATTGTAACATCAGTAACTTCACCTTTATTGTTTAAATATTTTCCAGATCCTGAAAAAATATTAAAACGACTTGGTATTTGTTTTTTAACAAAATCTTTAGCTGCTGTAGCTCCAGTAAATCTACTTAATAGTTGTGTAACTTTTTCTCCTGCTGCACCAAATGCAAAATTTAAAGCAAGTTTGCCATCATCAATAACAGGAATACCACCCATATTTTGTTCTGATCCCATAAGGTTTGCTCCAACATCTTGAGCTGCACCAGTTATTGCTGCTGATGTACCTTGACCTATAATTTTTTTTATTACACCTGTTGATACATTTCTTGAAACCCAACCTGCACCTGGAATATATTGTAAAACATTTGCCATTGTATCAACAACACCTGCTGCACTTATGCCTGGTTTGTTCATGTAAAAAGTTCTATCTGAATTTTTAGCAACTGCGTTTGCAGGTAAAGTAACTATAATATTATCAAACTTATCTTTTGAAATTACTGTTCCAGGAAATGTTTTTGTAAGAATATCTAGTCTAGCATCATTATCAGCAGTTAAAGAAAAAGCTACACCTAATTTTAAATCACTTTTCCAATTAGTATTAACATCAAATATTTCGTTCATGTTAGGATATTCAGTCTTAGCACTACCAGAAATATTATTTTTATAAAAATTTTTTACATTTTTTTCAAAAGGACTATCTTCATTTTCTTTTTTAATTTTTTTTTCTTCAACACTTTTAAGAATATTATCTTTTAATTCTCCATCAGGTAATAATTTACCACCATCTTCAATATCATATTTTTTTTCTAAATCTTTTTTTTTTCTATTTGATATAATATCGTTTATTAACTTTTCATCTTCAAGTAATTGTCCTACCTCTAATACCATATATAATTCCTATTTTTTAACTTTACCAATAAACAAAACACCACCATTAGGTAAAATATAATATTTGTTACCATTATAAATTTCAATATTATCACCATCAGGATTTGCGTCTGCTATAGATGTTAATTCTTTCATTTCATCTTGATCAAACAAATCATTTTCTTTTGTATAGTTTGACCACATTTGATTAAAGGTCATCATCTGTGTAGTACCATCAGCTTTTTCAACTAATTTTTTTGTACTAGGCATTATTGTTTTTCCTGAACCATCATCTGCTATCCATTCATTAAGCATATCTGATTTTAAAACTTTTCTTTCATTAATTCTTCTTGTGATTTCAACAGTCTTTTGAATACCATCTGGACTCATACCAAGATTAGGTGCAATAGATTGAAAGAAACTCATTTCTTTATCTGAAATTGATCCTTTAGTTTTACTAATTGCATTTAAAACCATACTAGATGATAAGACTTGTAAAACTTCTGCATTAGCAACTGTACCTGTACCAGAACCCTCATAATCAGAAAGCCAGTTCATATCTATTCCAACTCTTTCACCAATTTTTTGAACTTCTAAAAATGTAGTTCCAAATTTTCCTGTTTTTAATTCAACAGCTAAAGAACTAATAATATCTAATTCTGAATTTTGATCTATGGCTTTATTACCATCTTCTCTTGTTGTTGTAACAAATGTTGCTTCATTTTTTCCTAAAACTTTTTTATATTCACTTTCTTGTTTATCACCCTCTATATTAACTGTTGTAGTTCCAGTTTTATTAGTTTTAACAAGTTCATATTTACCAGTAGTTAAATTTTGTTGATAACTAGAATTATTATCTAAAGCAGGATTTGCTTCAATTTCTTCTTTTGATAAAAGTCTAAATCTATCTTTTTGTTTTCCAATTAAAGATTTTTTAATAGCTGCTGCATCTTTGATAGATGTTATACCAGCTTCACCAATGCTTTGACCTTTAGCACCTGCTGATAATAAACCCATTCCAATTAAGAAATTGTCATCTTCTAATAAACTTTTCATATCTATTGCCATATTAAATTAATCCTTTACCTGTTAGCCATTCTTTAAAAATGCCATTATTTTTACTTATTTCGTATTTATTATTATCTTTTAATAATCCATTTATTCTAGCGACTGCTGCATTGTGAGTGTTTAAATAATCTGTATTAACATTATTATCTTGATCCATACCTTGAAAATATTTATTAGCTTGAGATTCTGGTAGGTTAGACCACCAACTAGGATCATCTTGCCAATTGTTATTTCCCATAGCAATTTGACCTAAAATAAAATCAAGCTCTTTATCACTTTTTTCTCCATCTGCTTTTTTAAAATCTCCAGGTTCATCTGGTCTGTCCATAGGAATATCTTGAGATTTTATTGTATCTCCAGCAATTGTTCTTTCAGGATAATATTCTGGCATAAACATACCTACAACAGGAATTTTATCTATTACATAATTAGCCAATCTTTTTTCTAATTGATAGCCAAGAGATCCTGTAACTTTATCAACTTGTTCATCAATTCTATCAAATACTTTTTTTTCTTCTAAAGTAACTACCATCTCAGGTCTTACACCTTTAGACATCTTTAATTTTTTTTCTGGCATTGTTACATAGTCTATTTTTTCTTGTTCTATGTATTCTGGTGTGCCTGGTATTTTTGTTAGATCAACCATATCTAAAATGGGATCTCTGTAATTATCTTGATTGTCAGCAGTTACACTTGCGATACTATCAGGAGTTCCATAAGCAGCTCCCTCATAATCAAAATTATTATTATTATTGTTATTATTGTTGTTGTTATTATTATTATTTGATGATTTATCATCATCATTTGGGTTACTTCCTCCACCCCAATCCCAACCTGGCATAGTTATTCTCCTATAAAATTATTGAAATTATAAATAATACACCAAGAATAATAATGTATTTAGATGTATTATTATCTATGTCTGTTTTTAAATCGTAAATTATTTTATTTATTTTATCCATTTAATTATAAAATTATTGCAATAATTAAAATAACAACAGCTATTGCTATTGCTTTCTTATGTTCTTCCACAAAATGTGGGATATGTTCTTTTAGTTTCATTATAATAATCCTGCTAAGACTCCACCAATAGCTCCAGCTACACCACCGATAGTTCCATAGTCATCTCCACCAATTTTATTACCCACTAAAGCACCACCTAAAGCCTGAGTAAATATATTTGGATTGTTGTTTGTTTGTGTTTGTTGAACAGGTAAGCCAGAAGCAATAGGAGATATAATACTACCATATTGTTGTAATGCTTGAAAAGGTGCTAAATTCTTTTGTCGTTCAAGCTGTTCAATTTGTTGTCCAGTAGTCAGCATATTGGGTAATTGAGTTGCAAGACCTAATTGATTTTGTCTTTCAACATTGTATTGATTAAACGCAAGAGGTAATGCGTAATCAGCAACTTCACCAATAATTTGAGATTGATTTAAAGGTGATCCAGGAGTTCTACCTGCACCAGAAAATTCAGTATTAATACTATTAGCAATTTCACTTGTTGCATTTTGCAACATAGGTTGAAGATAAGGATTAAGATAATTACCAGAAAGTGTATTAGAAATTTGAGTATTTGCTAATCCAGCAAGAGCTTCTTGTTGAGCTAATCCAGTTTGTGTTTGTTGAGTTGGAGCAACATAACCTGCACTAGATACACCTTGACCATAAATATTTCCTGCTTCAGAAATTATCTGATTTAAACTTCCTTGTGCTGGTGCATAAGGTTGAACTGTAACATTTTGTGCTTGTCCTCCACCTGATGATCCTCCTCCAAATGACATACTATTTTTCCTTTTTGTTTATTATTTGTTTTTCAAGAACAACATGAGTTTTTTTATAATCAAATTGTTCCATAATTTTTTCCCAACCTTTTCTTGCAATAAGTTCCATGTTGGTACATTTTTGTTCTAAAGCAAAATCTTCTAATACACTTATAAGATGTTGCCATTTTTGTCTTTGTCTGCCTGTAACTATAAATATATTACAAGATTGTATTAATTTTCTTTTAACTATTTCTGTAACTACAACTCCATAATATTTTTCAAGTGTTGTAGATTTATCTTTGTCCCAAATAACCCAGAGCTGCATTTTATTTTCTTTTACACAATCATAAACAAACTGTGAGTCTGTATGATTGCCTGAGTAAGATAGAGCTTCACTAATATCTTTTTTAACTAAAGACCAAACATCATCTAAATTAGATGATGGAATATTTACTAATTTCATTATGTAATATTTAAATAACTTATTCCAATATTGACATTATCGTTGGTACTAACAGTTGCTTTTAAAATATCAGAAGATTCTAATATTAAAGGCATTGTTAATATTTCAACAGATGAGTCTGCTGTGAGTGATTGTGTGTTTAATATTGTAGATTCAACACTATTAGAACTATCTAATACATGAAAAGATATTGTTGGTGTGTTGCCTGTATTATTTGTAACTCTTATAGATTTAATTATAATTGTATCTTTAGCAGCAGCAGTCAAAATAGATGTTTTTGTTTGCGTTGATAAAGTTACACCTAAAAATTTATATGAGTTAGCCATGATTATCTAGCTGTACATGGAACATTATTTGAGCCAACTAAACTTTGACCAAATGCCATGTAGAGATATTTATTATTAACTGTATTACCATCACCATCTGTATTTCTTAATTTAAAACCATTTGAAAGAATATCTATTTCAACACAACTAGTACATTCTGCATTATTTAAATTTGGTCTTAAAACATGATTATCTTGATTATATCCAACTCTTTTGTTATCAAATAATTGCCAATTACCTGCATGTTCTGCAATTTTAACTATTACAAAAGCTGGTTTAAATCCTGTGTAAATAAATGTTCCATCAGCATTTCCATTACCAGTATAAGAACCAAACTTGCTATAACCAGTTTTCTCTGCGAAGCAGTAGGCAATCATATCTGCTGAAGGATTGGTGCTTGAACTACCACCAACTGTAAAAACACTAGAAGTAGGAGAAGTATCATTAAAAGCACTATCATCATTATTACTTGCTGAAGTATCATTTAAACATAATCTATGAGTATTACCTAATGCTTCATGATAAACTCTCCAATCAACATTTGCACCTGTTAATTGTTTAAATAAAATCATTTTAGGAACTGCACCAAGATGGTGAGGTATAGTATGACCTGCTGTAGCATTACCAGTATATTTTACTATTGAAAATCCTGATGTTGTATTTACAGAATAAGAATAAGATTGAGCAGAACCTGAACCACCAGTTGTGCCTGAACCAGTAGTTCCTGCTTTCCAATTCCAAGATGCGTATGTATAATTATTATAATTTAATCTTGCATTATTTCCTAAAGTAAAACCATCACTATCAAAACTTTTTAAAAATTCAGCATTAGTATTGTTGCCATCACTAGAAGATGACATTATATATTTTGTTGCACCTCTAACTGCATCAGTTAAAGTATGTGCATCAGTATCAGTTCTAGCTTTTGTCCAATTAAAATCAGGTTGGAAACCAACACCTGTAATTGCATGGTTTGTAGTACCATTACCAGTATAAAGTTTAGTATTAAAATTGTCTGATGATTTATTGATAGTTGTGTAATTTGGCATTATGTATTTAATCCTTTTGTTGATAAAGCAGTATAGCCATTTGGACAATCATATTCAAATATTCCATTACCACTTGCGTTAGTTCCTGCACTAGATACTGCTGTTGTTGCAAAATAACCATTACCAAAATTTGCATGATACTCTCCTGTTCCTGAGTTACTATAAGCAGATATACCAAAAGTCCAAAATTCATCTGTATCTCCTGATATAGAAATACCATTTCCTGATGATGGATTGCCACCAACATTCCAAGTTCCATTTATACCTTGATAGATTTTTTTATTATCCATATCTAATGCTAATTGAATAATATTACCACTAGCTTGTGTTGTATAAGAACCTGATGCTGAACCATTTGTGTATAATTGTGTACCATAAATACCAAAATACTGACCACCACTATAAACATCAGTTAAATCTTTAAAATTGTGTGTTGATAAAGTTTTTTGACTAGCAAAACCTGATACAAAATGTGAACCACTAACCCATTTTACTTCCATATAATATTTACCTGAAGTTGCACCTAAATTTCCAAAAGCACTTCTCCAAGTGCTGTCTGCACCAGCAGTAGTTGCTGTAGTATTTCCATTTGATAATCCACCAGTAGGTAATGATAGAAATAAAGGATTTAATGTAGCAAAAACATTACTTGGACAATCTTCTGTTTTAGAAAGTGTACCATAACCAACTGTTAAATTATTACTTTGACCAGATTGGTCTGTAACTGAATTACCATCTTTTAAAATAAAAAAGTTAAAACTACTTGAACCAGTATAAGTAATACTAGGAGAAGTAGTTATTTTCCATTCTCCAGTTGTGCTATCTGTTGAACCAAATACTGAAGCATTTAATTGTTGATTATCTACTCTATGAACATGGCTCATTGAACCATCAAAATAATCTTGGTTATCTCCTCTCCTACCAATATATATATGATAATCACTACCAAGACCAAACTTTGTATTAAAATTTTGAGATGGTTGAGAGTTTGTTGATAAGTTAGTTTCCTGTTGACCATTTACATATAATTTTACCCTGTTGTTTGCTGTCGCTTGTGTTGTGTCCCAAGCTACAACTATATGATACCATGCATTAGTATCTCTAAATTTTCTATTTGTTCCAATTTGTAGTGATGCTGAAGCACCATCATTAGAAATAATTTGCAACTGGTCAGCACTACTAAAATAAATTATTCCATGATCTTGACCATCTTGCCATTCTGAATAAATATATTGACTAGCACCTAATTTACTTCTTTTTACCCACATAGATAGTGTACCTTTTTGTCTATTTCCTGCCGTTGGACTTTGTTTAGTTAAATATGTTTGTGCCATTAGTTAAATCTCCTTAAAATTGTTAATTGAATTGTCCACCACCAGTAGCACCGAAACTAGATGTTAGACTAAAATCTCTATCTACTGTCTGAGCTTCAGCATCTGTTATTCTTAATGTAAAATTGTATGTTGTGGCAGCAGTTGATGTTCCACCAAAGTCACTTGTACTTATTACACCATTTGTAGCTAAACTGCAATTAGCACCTGATGATGCAGTTAAAACATTTCCACCAGATGTAACTTCACTAAATGTAATTGCACTATCTGATGATCCTACAACTGTAAATACTGTACCAGAAAAATTACCAGCAACCGTAGCTAATAGCCCTGCTCCTGTTGTAAATGATGGTGCAGTAGAAGCTGTTAAAATATTGTTTGTTGATCTTCCAGCATTACCATCTGGATTTTCTATTCTAACATAATAATTACCTGATGCTAAAGTTACATTAACTGAAAGTGTTGTAGCATTGGTAAATGAAACTGTATTAGAATTTGTAATAGCACCTGTTGAACCATTTATAAATTGTACTTGTGGTATTGAAACAAAGTTTGTTCCTGTAATATTTATTGTTGTAGC
>Ga0181418_1000325_pt1 | contig 15812 bp, 11 predicted proteins | sample 41SPOviralmetaG_FD_130143 | JGI IMG/M metagenome (GOLD analysis project Ga0181418, IMG submission 130143) | Marine viral communities from the oligotrophic San Pedro Time Series (SPOT) site, San Pedro Channel, CA, USA - 41 SPOT_SRF_2013-03-13 | ecosystem: Environmental > Aquatic > Marine > Strait...
CATTTCATCGTATGTGCCTACACCAAACCTAAAGTCTAACATAAACTTTATTTCTTTTTCTTTCTCAAGCAATGTTTTCTTACGAACAATAATGTCCATTGCTTCTTGTTCTATATTGTCAGAGCCGTGGGTCTGCTTGTCTAACCACGTAGGGTTCTTACGTTGGGACTCAGCCCTAGTAATGTCAGCTACTGCACCGTACCACTTACCTAATTGCTGTGATACATCTTGTATTTCTCTGCCAGCACCTACTAGCATCTTGACCCCTTTAAAGGCTGCATTAGCTGCAGCAAAAGCTGTGATGGGGTCAATCATTTAACTATCTCTTTGCGTGATTAGTTGTAACCACATTTAATGCATCCTTGATTGCTTCTACATTTGCATCAATACGTGCAATCATTACGTCATTCTCATGTATATCATCAGCTAGTCTTGCTGTGCTGTTTTCTATATCAGCTATCTCAGCCCTGTTATACTGAATGTCTGATACCATACTGGACACTGCCCATACTACAGCAGCACCCTGTGCTAGTAATGCTCCTGCTATTGTTACTAATGTCCAGTTAATATCCATTAAGTTTTAGCCGTAATCCAAGCGTTAGCTTGGGCTGTAGCTTCTTCTTCTGTAGTGTCACTATCTTTTAAAGATACCACCCTAGCAATAAATTGCTCATTAGTAAGTACAGTTACAGTATCTGGAATGTAGTACTCACGAACATCATCATCAGGAGACCAACCTACAAACGAAAAGTCAGGTTTGCCGTAGTAACCCCCATCTTCAATCCAATGAGGTACTTGCATACCTTCTTGAGTCTTAACCATTTTATATTCTAGGATCATTCTGCAGCCTCCAACAATCTCATGTAGTCTGTATTAGTAGTCTCAGTCTTGCCAAATATTCTTTCACTTACATCATCAGCACAATCTAAATACCTGTCTGCCATTTTATCTAGGAAGTCTTCACAGTCACTGCCTTTAAGACGTTCCCCTTTAATTATACGTTGTTCTGACTGCTTTATATAACCCATTACCTCTAAGGTTGCTTGCTGTGGGTGTACGCCATACTGCATTAAGTATTCAGTCGGTCCTTCTGAGGACACCCCAGATTGAACCATGCTTCTATACAGATGCTCAAAGCCTCTACGGATGTGGTGGCGTTTTTCTTCTGCTTCAAACATAGAAGCATCCCAATCACCAATACCGTGTTTTTCTTTAATGTTTTCATATGCATCAATTAAAACAGCAATGTCTATAAAAGAACCATTAACTGCAGTCTCCATATCTTCTAATTCAATCTTTGCTTCACGTAACTTAGCAATCTCTATATTAGTAGGATTAACTATTGACTCTAAATTTTCTAATTCTTTTAGTGCTTCTGCATGTTTTACTTGTGCGCCAACTAGTTTTTTTCTGCGAGATTCTGTTTCTGCTAATACTTGGCGTAACATCCTCATAGGGCTATGACCATTCATCATAGTTAAAGTCATATTAGTTAGCATAGACTGACTGTTTGAACTGCCAAATGCCTTAGCTTGTGCAGTAAGTGCAGGTAAATTGTCTGTAACCTTTTTAACTGCTGGAAGATTTACATTAGACCCAGCCATAGGTAACATATTTTCTTGTGTTAGTAGTGTCAAGTCGTTCATTTTTGTTTCCTCTGTTTTAAACAAACAGTATTTTATATTATATATTTTACTTTGTCAATTAGCCGCTTGCAGAAATCCAACCTTTTATAGCGTCATTGGTATGGCCCTCACCAAGACTATCTAAACTTGTCCATGCAAACGAAGTAGCATTAGCAGCAGTAGCTATTGTATGTTTTTCTCTATCATTAAGATTAGCTTTACCATAATACGCATAAGTTTTATTGTGGGTGCAGAAACTGTATGTTGCATTACTGCCATTTAAATGATCGCCAAAATCAGTAGCATTACCTGTACTTGCAATGGTAATGTAATCTATTGTATTTGTTCTATTATTTCCTCCAAAAATAAGACCTCTAACAATGCTATGTGCTGTTTCAGTCCTCCAACCAGCTACAGTTAAATTCCCAAAATCAGTAGCATTACCTGTGCTTGCAATAGTTATATAATCCATTACATTTTGGCTATAGGAACTACTATTGTAGCCCCCGGTCCAAACGCCACGTGTAGTATTTGCTATAGCATGATTGCCCATATACCATCGGTTTACAGACAAATCTCCAAAATCAGTACCATTACCTGTACTTGCAATGGTAATGTACTCCATATCTAATCCGTGCTGACCATTTGATTTATTTTGAAGAAATACACCTCTTGTGGCATGATCACAGCCTACTGGGTTATCCAAAATTTCAACGGAGTCACCAAAATCACTTGCTGCACCTCTTGTTGCAATAGTTACATAGCCGTATGCATCACTTGTTTGATTACTATTCCGTGTAAAAACACCTCTTGTAGCATTAGAAACAGCAGCTATACCATTTATGTCCGTGTAAGTATAAGTATGAGTACTAGTAGCACTAGCGGGGTCTGCAAGTATTTTATCTTCTGGTTCAAATCTAGCAGTATATATATTTCCATTATTGTTAGCAAGTAAACTATAAGTACCAGAAGCTACAAAAAGACCTTTACCCAAGGTTCTGTCTTGGTTAGTAATCCAACCATCTGTAGCATCATAAATATATAAAATACCATAACTTGTATTAAACCACCAATCTCCTGCATTTGGAGAACTGGGGGCTGTTGCACTTCTAGTATATGCAGGGCCACCAGCAGCATCTGCCCATGAAATATCTGTACCGTCTGAAGTTAAAACTTGATTAGCACTACCCTGTCCTAAGACAGCAGTTGCACCACTAGAGTTACCATAAATTAAAGAGCCTCTATCAAGAGCATCTAAAACATTTAATTCTGTAGCATTAGAAGTTACACCATCAAGTATATTAAGTTCTGCAGCAGTAGAAGTTACACCATCAAGTATATTAAGTTCTGCTGCAGTGGAAGTAACAGTAGTACCATTAATAGAAAGTGCGTCTGTTTCTAGTGTACCATCAATGTCAGCATTACCAGAAATATCTAATGATCCAGCATCTAACTCACCAGATAAAGTAAAGTTACGAACGCCTGTATAGTCTTTATTAGAGTCCAGTATCATTGCCTTAGAAGCAACGGCTGTACCTACTGCTGTTGATCCAATATCAAGAGCATTTAGTTCTCCTACTACTGCAGTAATCCCGTCGAGAGCATTAATCTCCGCTGCAGTGGCTGTAACTCCATCAAGAATATTTAACTCGGCGGCTGTAGAAGTAACATTAGTTCCACCAATGTCTAGGGTAGTCATCTGTACTTCACCAGCAACAGTAACAAGCCCGTTAGCAACAGTAATTAAATCAGTGTCATCAGTGTGACCAATAGTTGTACCATTGATTAAAACATTATCAATATCTAAAGAACCACCAGATATTAAACCAGTAGTGGTAATAGCACTAGAGCCAGTATCAATAGTACCAAAACCAGATGTTATGCTACCTGAGTTTAATGCTCCTGTTGCAACAATATTACTACCACCAACACTTTTACCAGACATATAAGTAGAAAGTGTATCTACGCTAGTCATACGCATTGTACCTGCGTCATTAATAAGTACACCATCACCATCAGCTACAGCAGTAGTACCACGTGCAGTGCCACCATCAATTAAATTTATTTCTGCAGCAGTTGTAGTTACCCCGTCTAAAATATTAAGCTCTGCTGCCGTAGATGTTACCCCATCTAAAATGTTTAATTCGGCTGCTGTAGATGTAACTGTTGTACCATTAATAGATAAGGCATCAGTTTCAAGAGTACCATCTACATCTACATTACCTGATACGTCTAGTGATCCTGCATCTAACTCGCCTGAAAGAGTAAAGTTTCTAACACCAGTGTAATCTTTGTTTGAGTCTAATATCATTGCTTTAGATGCAATAGCTGTACCTACTGCTGTTGAACCTAAGTCTAATGCGTTTAACTCACCCACTACTGCAGTAATACCATCAAGAGCATTAAGTTCAGCGGCTGTTGAGGTTACGCCATCTAGGATGTTTAACTCAGCAGCAGTAGAGGTTACTGTAGTGCCATTAATAGACAAAGCATCTGTCTCTAATGTTCCATCAATATCTGCGTTACCTGAAATATCTAGTGAACCTGCGTCCAATTCTCCAGAAAGAGTAAAGTTACGTACACCAGTATAGTCTTTATTAGAATCAAGCACCATTGCTTTAGAGGCGATAGCAGTACCTACTGCCGTGCTGCCTAAGTCTAATGCATTTAACTCTCCTACAACAGCAGTGATACCATCTAATGCATTTAACTCAGCAGCAGTGCTAGTTACACCATCAAGAATATTAAGTTCTGCTGTAGTAGCAGTTACTCCATCAAGAAGATTTATCTCTGTAGCTGTTGAAGTTACTGCTACATCCTCGTTAATTTTAGGTGATGTAAGAGTTTTGTTTGTGAGTGTTGCAGTTGAGGCGGCTGATAATAGACGAGAGTTACCACCCGTACTTGGTAAAGTAAGAGTATTTGTAGCACTTTCAGAGTGGGGCGCACCTATAAGTGTTTGTGCGTGAGCATTGGAGCTTTCACAATAAAATAGTATTTTAGAAACAGTATTACCACTATTTTTAAGATCAATAATACCTGCTTCAATTCCTACTTGACCATCAATTAAAACAACACCAGTACCTTTAGGAGTTAAGTTAAGATTAATATTTGTATCCCCACCAGTAGAAGATATAGTAGGTCCACTGCCTGATGCAGCATTAGTTATATCTAATTGATTTACTGCACTACTTGTAGTTTGAAAGATAATTTGTTCATTACCGTTTTCATCACCAATAAAGTGTGCATCGTCAATTAAAATATTGTGGCTGTTTGTATCTAAATTACCACCTAGTTGTGGGCTTGTGTCTTCCACTACATTAGACAAACCAGAACTTGTAGCAAGACCAGATACTACAGTGCTTCTAGTAATTCTTTTTAATCCTCCACCAGAAGTATCTATAGCAAGAAACACATCGTCATTTGCTACGGTACTAATTTCAGATAAATCACCTAAAGTACTATTGCTTGCATCAAGAATATTTAATTCTGCTGCTGTAGCAGTAACACCATCAAGTATATTAAGTTCTTCAGGAGTAGAAGTAACAGCAGTGTTACTAGCTGCTGCTAATACTGGTACTGTACCACTTTGGTTTGGTAGGTTAATAGTTCTATCAGCAGTTGGGTCTACAATAGTAAGAGTAGTTTCGTGTGCGTCAGCAGTTGCTCCTTCAAAAAGAACAGCATTTTGTGCATTCATTGTCACTGTATCTACTACAGTAGTAGTGCCACCTACAGACAAATTACCTGTAATAGTAAAGTTACGAATACCTGTGTAATCTTTATTTGAATCTAATACTACAGCTTTAGAAGCAATGGCTGTTCCCACTGCAGTGCTTCCTAAATCTAGTGCATTAAGTTCGCCTACGACTGCAGTAATACCGTCTAATGTATTAAGCTCTGCTGCTGTTGAAGTAACATTAGTACCGCCTATATCAAGCGTAGTCATAGATATTTCACCTGCTACGGTTACTACACCATCAGCAAGGGTAATTAAGTCTGTGTCATCTGTATGACCAATAGTAGTACCATTAATAAGTACATTGTCTATATCAAGTGATCCACCTGAAATAAGCCCTGTAGTAGTAATTGTACTTGAACCATTATCTATACTACCAAAACCAGAGGTAATAGAACCTGCATTTAATGCACCTGTAGAAGTAATACTAGTTGTAGTTACTCCATCTACATAGGCTTTAATAGACTGTTGACTTGCAATACCTGTTGCTGAGTTACTTGCAAAGTTATCTTCATCAAGAAATGCTTTACCATCAAGTATGTTTAATTCTGCTGCAGTAGATGTAACTCCATCTAAAATGTTTAGTTCTGCAGTTGTAGCTGTAACACCATCAATAAGATTAAGTTCTGCAGCAGTTGCAGTCACCCCATCTAAAATATTAAGTTCAGCGGCGGTGGCTGTTACACCGTCCATAATATTAAGTTCAGCCGCTGTAGCAGTAACTGTCGTACCGTTAATAGCAAGGGTATCTATTTCTGCTGTACCATCAATAAATAAGTTACGCCACTGTTGACTTGAAGAACCAAGATCATATGTATCATCGTCATCAGGAATAATACTTGAGTCTACATCAGCACCAAACACAACGTTATCTGCTGCTGCATCACCAAGGGTAATAGTACCACCATTAAAAGTAGTAGTGCCTGTTACAGTAAGGTTACCACCAACGGCTAGATTACCTGATATATCAGCAGCACCATTTATGTCAATAGTAGTAGCAGCAATTTGTATCTCTGTATCAGCTACAAGGTCAAGCTGCCCGTCAGCACTAGAATTAATATAGATAGCAGTATCACGAAACTGTAGTTTTTCCGTAGACGCAATAAGTATATCATCAGAAAACTCAAAGTAATCTTCATCCTCCATCCATTTTAGCACACCGTCATTAGAGCCACCATCAAACGTAAGAGTAACGTCAATAGTGTTATCTCCTAACGTAATACCGGGAGTAATCAAACCACCAATAGGCCCACCTTCTCCTGCTGTACCATCGTGAGAGTGTCCAGAGGAAGCAGCAAAGGCAGCAACAAGTTGATCAAACTCTGTGTTAAACAGGTCTGCTGTAATTGTATCACCGTCAGTGAATGTTGATTGTCTTGTGTATGTAGAACCCATCTAACGTCTTGCTCCTAATTGATATTCTAGCTGAAACCCCTTGAGGGAATAAGGTGCAGTCACCCCGCCATCATTAACTCTTAATACGACTGAAAAACCTGAACCCTCTACAGACTGTCTTACAAGAGGCTGTGAAGGACCGCCAAAGATAAATTGTACTAAAGACTCTTCTGTACTAAAACTAGATACCCCAAACAAAGCTGCAACATCTGCAGTATCTAAGGGGTAAGCAGCAGGTCTTGAAGAGTCAACGCTTTCGTTATCATACCTTACTAAAAGATCAGCGTCAATAGCTGATTCAGGTTTGTAGTTAAGTATAACCCTTTGCATGTGCTTGCGTACACCAGTATCTCCAAAGCTCATGTCAGAACTTCTGTACTTTCCAAGTATAGCAATGCCGTCAAAAGTATTGCCTATTTCTTGACGGTGTACGTAACCTTCAAAGTCTCCATGAAGAACAAACGTATTACCTGTTTCAACAAAGGTATCTGTAGATGCAGGTTTAACCCCACGAATTTCAGAAAACTCAAAGCCATTTTCTTTTAGTACACAAATAATACCTCTTGTCTGTGCGCTAGACTGACCTGTTTTACTAAAGAATATTCTGTACTGTGTCTTATCTGCTATTACTACACTTTCAAACAAAGAACTGTTCTTAATGTTTTCATCAAAAATAGACTGTACATTTCTACTAATTGTACCAAGTTCAGTATCACCAATACGTGCAGTAGCAGCAACAGTACGTAGCCCATCAGGACCAAGAAAAACTAAATCACCACCAAATTCTTGAATAGTGTCACCGTTAATGCAGCCAATACTTCTTGTAACAGCTTGAATAGCAAAATCAGATGAGGTATTTCCTGTCAGTTTAAATATTCTGTTCTCACAAAAGATAAAAAGAGAATCACGAAAAACTTTTATACCTGTAATAGTGTCATCTACTCTTATACTTCCTGCAGGATCAGAAGCACTAGCATCAAAATTATCTTCATCAAAACCTACACTAAAAACTAACTCTTCGGGTGTAGTACTTTTACCTGCATAAAACATTCTGTTTGCAAAAGATGCAATAAACTTAGAACCAACAACAGAAGTTGTAGTAACATCTACTACGTTCATAGACGAGTCAATAACTACAGGGGCATTAACCTCATCAACAAGAATAATTTTATCTGTGCCATTAAAGTTAAACCTTTCAAAACGATACTTACCTGCATTAGTTCTGCCTGTATCTCTTTCTGTCCAATTTTCTGAAACTTGAATACCAGAGAGGTGTTTAGCAGCATTAGTGCTGTCTACTTGCCGTGTTACACCTGTAAAAGTGGGAGGGTCAGATGACGCATTAATACCTGTATAAGTAAAACGTTCAACAGTAGTTTCTGTAATAGCCATTTCAAGAGTGCCACTACTAGAAAAACCAGCAACACTATCTACGCCTATTGTTCCTGAACCTGTCATACTAGTATTAGCTTCAATAACAGTACGTAGTTCAGCAGAAGCACTTGTCCATATCTTCTCACCTCTAGCAGCAATATACTTATCTGCAAATTTAGCAATCATAAGTACTTTTTCACCAGAGCTATTAGTCTGTGGTATAAGTTGGTTAATTAATTTTCTGTGGCCATTGATACGTCTATAGCCACCCTCAACGTCAGGCTCAAAGTTTTCTAAAACTAAAGCCTCTCCCGGCTGCATAAGAAAAGTAGAACGGTTTTTAACTAAACCGCCCTCACAATTAAATGCTGCAGGTTGTGATCCAGAACTATCAGGCACTAGCTTATGACCCCAGACATAAAGTTACCTGAACCACGTGGCCTTGATACAACAGTAGAGCGAAGATATTCATATTTATTAATAAGAAGACTTTGCATATTTTTAATGCCTTGCTCAAACCTAGCAAAATTTAATTGATACTGTTGCATTTCACCACGATACTGATAAACAAATGCAGTAGCACCATCTATAACTACAGGAGCAAATCTATCAGGAATGCTAGTAGTATCTCCATGTGCAGAAAGATCAGAAGGAAATGTGTAGTAGTCAAATGTCAAGGTATATTCTTTATCAGGAAAAGGATAAAGTAAATAATTATTATCAGGTGTACGTACAATATTTCTAGGCACACCACCGCTTTCAAACTGTGCTACAAATACGCCATCTGCATGTATAGCAGCAGTAGTACTATTAGCACCACGTGTACATCCTGTAAGATCATTACCTGATATAGCAGTATAAGTTACTTGTTCACCACCAAGATAAATAGTACCAGACGCATCAAAACCTGTAGTAGATGTAAGAGTTAATGTAGCTACAGATGCAGAGTGTGAACCATTTAAAGTAGTAGAAGTTATTTCATCTTCTTGATTAGCATATTCATTTTGTATATATTCATTATAGTTTAATGTAGTAAGATTAGTACCTGATGCGTTAAGTGTAGTATTACGTTTAATTCTAGCAGTATTATAATCTACAGATTTAGTGCTTGTAGGTAAAGTATATTTAACTTTTCCCGGCACTATAGTTTCTGTATTTGTTGCATGATTAAAAGAATACCCAAACTCTCTTTGATTAATGTAACGGATAGCTTCATTAACAGCAGCCTTACACTGTGTCTGTACACCTCTTGATCCAGTAAAGTTACTAGAGGTAAGCTCTACTTCATTCATACGAGTAATGGTACTATTAGTTAATGAAAGAAAAGTAAGAGCCATTATGTTTCCTTAATAATCCTTGTCTGCCCCAAGAATTGTTTGTTGCATAAACTTGATACACCAATGGGGCCAGCAGATAGCCAGCCCCAAAGTATATAGGTTTATTAAATGAGGTCACGTTGAGCAACAGCAGCCTCAGTTTTTGCAGCCGAAACATCTGCAACTACTGCATATACCCGAAGGCGTCCAGTAGCAGGTGCAGCACCAGCAACAAGAACGTCAATGGTATCAGCAGCACCAACACATGCCAAAGCAGCAGCAGCAAACGTAGAAGCTGCGCCTGTATTGACAACGTTAGCTTCACCGTTAGTACCTTTTGCAAGGTATGTACCGGCAGCAGCAGTCAAGTCAGCACCGTCAATAATGTCATCGCCACCAGCGAAGTCAATATCTGCAGTACAAGAAGCTGTAAAAGGCTTCATGATTTCTGCACCAGCAGCAACAATAACTGATTCAGCAGGAATTTCTAACAGTTGAAAGATATCCCCATCTGCACCAGAGTAACCAGCAGTAACCATTGCATCAATATCTAAGATTGCTTCAATGGTCCGTACAGTGTTACCAACAGTAGTTGGAACAGCAAGAACATTTGCCCCAACGCCAGCAGTATCACTGGAAGTCATGTCATAAGTAGCCATATTATATTACTCCCTTAAGCTGCGTTATAACGGGCTGTAACGATTGCTTCAGGACGAAGAATCTTACGACCGTATAGATGCATACCACGAACAATGTCAGCAAAGCTGTCAGGGTCACGATATGATTCTGTCTTGTTGATCTGCTCGGCTGTTGCTACAGCAGAATCATGACCAGCTACGATAACACCGAAGTTAGTCAGTTGGTTAGCAGTACCTGAAGTACCCGGTCCAGTACCTACAGAAGGTAAGTTAGACGATGAGTACACACGGAAGCCGTGGAAGTTGCTAATAGTCAAACCATTACGCAGTCCACCTGATTCACCGAAGTCTGCATTCATGAAGCGTGAATCTTCATCAGCAAGAATTTCCATGAATACTGGATCAACTACAATCCAACGGCCTTGTTTGTCAACTTGCTGTTGATCAAGCAAACGAGCCATACGAGCAACAACCATTGCTGGTGAAGCCGTAGCAGTTGGAAGTGCAGTAGCACCGGGCAAACGTGCAGCCAGAGGAATAGAGTGTGTTCCTGCAGAGCTTGTAGTAATGTTGCCAAAGTCATCCTTATGCAGTTGCATAGAGGAAAGCAGTTCGTTAGAACCAGCAGTTGATACTGCCTTAGTACCATTAACAGTGGTATTTAATGCGCCTGCAGCACTGTGATTAGCAGACTGAGCATAACCAGCCATGTAGCCAAGAACTTCTTGGTCATGATTGTCAGCAAGACGGTATGCAGCACGATTAGTTGCAAGGTCCATAAAGTTGACGTGGCTGTGAGCCTCTTCAATGTCATCCATTTTGAAAGCAAAATAATTAGCTTTGTCAATAGTAAGAGAGAAGTCTTCGTCTTCAAGGTCTTGTGCTGTAACACTTGTACCACGTGCATACTGCGAAACAGAAATTTCTGGTTCTTTAATAATTTTAACAGTATCACCTTGGGCAGAAATTTCACCCATGTAGTCAGAGTTTGTGATATCACCACAAACAGTACTCTTGCGGAAAGCAAGCTGTACTTTTTTCGAATAGATTACGGGGCTAAAATTACCATTAGGTAGATTCCCATAACCTGTTGCGGTTGTAAAAGCCATAATAAGTCCTCCTATAAAGTTTAGGCTTTGTTGAGCTAAACATTATCTGAAGAGGCTGATTGTTTTCTAGGGTGCATTTACGGTCTAAAGTAAAATGATCAATTTTACGGTTTAGAGTAAACGGGCCTATACTTAATACAGGTAGTCTTAGTTAGTTTGTTTGAGCTTTAATGAGGGGATTAGTACAGAAGGTAGACCTAATGGTGGCTTCTGAATACTAATCCCTAGTTATACTAACAAATTTTTATTTGTCAAGTATATATTATCGTGCATTACCAGATAAATCGTAAATAAATTTACCTGTTTGTATTGCTTTAGTTATTGCTTCTTCTTGTTTCTCATATTCTTGTGCAGACATACGAGCAATATCAGACTCTTTAAATGAGCCAGATGTATCCTCTGCATCAACAGATGCTTTGGAAGCTTTCTTAACAGTACCAGCAGCAGCCTTACGCTTTGCTGCATAGTCACTCTTTGTCATACCATTGTCTACTTTGTATAGATCAATGACACGAATTACTGAAGCTGCATCATCTGAGTTTTCATAGAGAGCATCTTGTACCCACTTAGGTTGATCATCAACCCAATCATGAAACTCATCTGCTTCACGTAGTTTATCAAAGTCAGGGTGAGCCTTACGTATATCTTGCTCTGCAGATGATCGTGACATTTCAGCTTCTTTAGCATCTAGTCTTTGCAGACGATCTTCTGCTTTGTTAAACATTTCTTGAGCTTTCTTAGCAGCAATAGTTTCTACAATGCTTGCTACATCAGGGTACTCTGCAGCCCATGTCTCAATGTCTTCATCTGACTTAGGAGGCCGAATGTTTTCCTGACCTAGACGAGCTTCTAGTGCAGCAAACTTTTCTTCCCAGTCTTTTTCTTTTTGTTGCATGTGACGCCGTACATCACCGTAACGTTTTTTAAAAGATTTTTCTTCACGACTAAGGTTCTTGTCCTCAACCTCTGGTTCTTCTTCAGTAGCCTCTACTGCTACTTTTTCTTCCTCTTGGGTTTTACCCTCAAGTTCTTGGATTTCCTTTTCGTCTTCTTCAATCCGTTTACGATTACGGTTATTGTGATTAGGGTTTACGAACCCTGCAGTCTTTGGTGTTTCCATAGTTTGTAGTTCAGGCATATTGTTTCCTTATGTTGGGGCCAGCAGTAGCTGGGTAGCCTTATCGTTGTGGTCTTGCACCTAAGCCTTGTGGCATAGGCATTTTGTTTTTTACATTATCAGCCTGTGCAAATTGATCTACTTGAACACCCCCTATTCCAGCAACATCAGGACCAACTATTCTGGCAACTAAAGTTCCTTCCGGTGTTTGTCTAAATTGCATAAGCATTGATTTTTCTTCTTCAGAAAGATTTATTACACGGTTTTTTACATCTTCAAGATATTGACTGTGAGCATCTTTTTCCATAGTCTACGCTTTCTTTAACCAATTTGTTTCTAACTCTAGCACCATACTCTTATAAGTTTCATGGGCTTTATCCAGCATGTTATTATCAATATGCTCAATAGCAGAGTCAATTTGTTTACCTACCCAATCCCATGTAGGATTATCTTTTGGTATAGCTGCAACAATCTTAGGTGCAACTTGGTAGTACTTCTTCACTTCTTCTGGATAGTCTACTAAATAAGTATCTCTGAAGTTACGCAGCTTTGTTAAAGTAGGTCCATCATCAGCTTCACCTCTATGCTCTACTATAGCAGTGGTTAAGAAACATCCCCCTGATCCTGCTTGTGCGCCAGAAGAACCATCTTTACCACTAGCAGCTTCCCACTCAGCAAGTTTTTGTCTATTAGCTGCACTATCATGACTTCTTAACTGTCTTACTTCTTCCCAGTTTAAATCTGTTGGATCAAGACCTGAAAGATCATTACCTTCACTATCTCTTGCTGGACGACCTTGGCTAGGAACACCTAGCATTTTTTCTAGTCTGCCTGATTGTATTGGAGTTTTTTGTGCTGTAAGAACTGCTTGTTGTGCTGCTGTTATTTTTTCTTGTTTTCTTTTATCTTCTTGTTTGCTAGACTGAACTACAAGTTCTGCGGTTTGGGTCATTTTTTTCTGTAAAGCTCTTTGGGCTTCTGCCACTTCTGTTTCTGTTGAGTTAGTGTTATCAACAATAGACATAAAGTTTTTAAGGTCTTCTTTTTTAACACCTAAAACTTCTGAAGCATAGTTGTATCCAGTACCAACAATATTTTTAAGTAACCCTGATTTATTAGAATAACCTTTTCCAGCTTGCTCTACATACTGACCTATTGCTTTATTAATTTTACCGCCAACTTCATTATGACCTTTTGCATACGCAATTATTTCAGAAGCTCTTAAACCTGCTAAGTCTTTTGTTGCGTCTACATTTTGATATATTCTTGTTGCAGCACCTGCAAGTAATGAAACAGGGTTTACTCCCCCTACTAAAAGAGCTGCACCTGCTAATTGGTTTTGAGATTTTTTATCTAAACCAAAAGGTTTAAACGGGGTGTTTAATCCACTTTTAGTACTATCTCCGGGAGTACCAAGGGCAAACTCTTGTACTGCAGTAGCATCATTCCAATCTACACTTTTTCCAAAGTCTTTTCCAAATTTAATTCCGCCTGTATTAACTGTTTGATTTACAACATCTGGACCCTCACTTTTAGGTACACACCTACCTTGGTTTCTGTCGTATCTAAATCCTGTAGGGCATACAGGATCTGCAACTCTAGCGGCTGCTACTACAGGTGCTGCTTGAGGGTCTGGGCCATACGGACCTGTTGTTGGTTTATAACCACCTACATCAGGATCATAAAATTGATTAGCTGCAGTTGTATCTGTAGCTTTTTTTTGTGGTCCAAAAATACTTCCGCCTAAGTAATCAAAATTACCACCGCCACTATAGTAACCTACAACACCACCTTCATTAGCCATCATAGGCTGTTCTTGTTGCATTGCCTGTTCAATAATACTATTTAAGTCATCATCACTAAGCTCTGCTTGTTGTGGCTCCATAGGCTCACCGCCTATTCTACCATCAGCATCCATCTGTTGCAAGCCCATTTTTGCTTGAGTACGTAAATCCTCAAAGAATTTTACACCGTAGTAACGAACAACATCAGCAGGTACAACATACTCACCTTCGGATAAACGTGCAGGGATATCATCACGTACTTCTTCAGGTAAAGAGCCGGGGGGTACATCATTACCTGACACTGGGTCTACTGTCTCTGCAACACCACCTATTGCAAAGCTCATTTCCATTTGGTCTTTCATTGCTACCCCTCCTTGGGCAAACTGTCTTACTGATCCATCAGGAGACACGTCATATTTTTTAAAGAATGCTTCTAGGTCTATTACAGTACCTTGATTACTTGGAATATCATTATATCCCGGAGGATACATACTATTATCATAAGGCATTTTTACATCACGAGTTACTATTACTTCAGGATAATTTTGTTTAAGTTCTTGAATACTGGCTGGGATTCCTTCATCGTAAAGTTGTGTAAACTTTTCTGGGGAAGCACGGTGATCCCTAAATCTTATTGCAGCAATACGATCTGTTGGAGGAATAACAATTTTGTCTACACCAGATGTTGCAGCTTTAACTATTAAAATTTTAAGCATCTCATCTGTTACACTTTTAACTTTATTAATAGGAGGTGTTACTGCATCTAAACCTTGGAAGTCGTTTGTATTTCTTTTTAAGTCTGTATAAGCAGCCCTAAGCAAACCTTTAGCTTGTTCAGATGTAACTTCCGTTCCATCAAGTTTATCTACAAATTTTTCAAAATGTTTATCCATTTCGTTTTCTTGATCTACAATTTTAGTTCTATAATCAAGAATACCCTGAGTAGTTTTTGTTATGTAGTCTTCTAGTTTTTTAATTTGTTTGTCGTCAGTCTTTTTTGTTGCACTTAATTTACCCAAAACATTAACGGTGTCGTTGGGAAAAGATATTTGTTGATATATTAAATCACTGTAAGCATTTACAAGTTTAAAATAACTATTAATATCATCAGGATATCCACTCTCGTCATTTAAACTGAGGCCTAATTTTTTACGAACAAGATTTTCTGCAACCTCAGAGATAGTGCCGGGGTCGCCAATATCTCCACTAGTTCTACCTCCAATATCATCAGCACTTATAAAATCTCCCCTACCCATTCTTTCTGCATTAGTTTCACCTATTGCTGCCTTCATAGTTTTTTCTATACCCTGACTTTGCGCAGACCTACCTAATGACTCTAACCATTCTTGTGTCGCAGCATTTAATTCGCCTATAGTAGTAGTGTTAAATATTTCTGCTGTATCAGGGTTCATACTTTGCACTCTGGATAAAACCTGTGGATTAGAGTCTAAAAAGGTTGATTGATCTGCAATAAAAGAAGAGTTAGACAAAGATAGGGGATCAACCTTAAAAATAGTTTCTACGTCTATTGATGGAGGAACAAACATCTCTCCTCTAAAAACTTCTGTTTCTGGTAGGTTAATACTAACACCTTTTTCAGCAAGCATCCTTACAGTGTTTTCTATTCTTAATGGGTCTAAATACGCAGGTTTAAAAACTTCATCTGTCTCTACACCTTTTAATCTATCAACAGAAAAAGAACTAGCATTTACTTA
>Ga0181418_1000335_pt1 | contig 15626 bp, 16 predicted proteins | sample 41SPOviralmetaG_FD_130143 | JGI IMG/M metagenome (GOLD analysis project Ga0181418, IMG submission 130143) | Marine viral communities from the oligotrophic San Pedro Time Series (SPOT) site, San Pedro Channel, CA, USA - 41 SPOT_SRF_2013-03-13 | ecosystem: Environmental > Aquatic > Marine > Strait...
CTTGTTCAATCGTTTCTGACTCATGAAGATTGAAATTCTGAGACAGGTAATGATCTCCGGGGAGTCCGTTTCGGCGGGCTCCATTTTGGAGGTTGAATACCAGCAAGCTGCAACTTTGATCAACCTCGGCAAAGCTGTCGAGTTCAAGGGAGAGGTTGAGGCTTGTGAGGCAAAGCCTGTTTCCAAAGAGGCGTCTTCTGAAGAGAAGGCTGCTAAGCCAAAGACCACAACTCGCAAGAGGACTAAGGAATGAGCATCGGCAACACTCGCAGGGCAACAACTCTGCTCACATTCATTGCGAATGACGTGACTACAGCAACCAAAACTGGTTCTGCAGTTGATTTAGAGGACTATGAGGGTGATATCGCTCTCAGCCTCGACGCTGAAGCAGGCGGCGGCAGCGTTACCTACGCGGTAAAGCTGACTGAATCAGACGCCACTGACGGTACTTATACCGACGTTTCTGGCGCTGCATTCACAACGACTGGTGCAAATACTGCGCTAGTTGAACAGCTGGTTATTAACAGCGACGAGACCAAGCGATTCATCAAATGTGTCGTGACAGTCGCAGGTGGTACAGGCGCAGGCGCAGTCAGCGTTTTGGGTCTTGCCTCTCCTAAGTACGGCTGATTTGTTTCATAACCCCCGGCAATCCGGGGGTCTTTTTTATGGCACTTGAGTTCACCGAAGATTTAGACGCTTTCTTCGATACGCCTGGCTTTACGGTTCCAGTCGTTCAAGGATCAACAACAAGTGTTGGCTACTTTGAATCGCCTAACGAAATCATTGCTGATGGAGTTGTACTGACCACTGATTACGCAGTTGTGGTCAAGACTTCTGACTTTTCAACCGTCTCAAGAGGGGACGCGATGACTGTTGAGGGTGTGGCTTATACGGTGCGTGAGCAAATGCTGCTTGACGATGGCAAGATTATGCGTGTGATGCTGATGAAGGATTAATTCGATGACAACAAAACGCGAAAACATCCTTGCTGCTATCGAGACGGCACTAGCTAACACGACTGGAGTAGGCACCAGGATTTACAGAAGCCGTGTTGAGCCTATGACTAGGGGGGAGTCTCCAGCGATCATTATTGAGCCTGTTTCTGACACCCCAGTCCAGAACACCAGCTTACCCACTCTGGATTGGACTCTTCGCGTAAGAATTGCGGTGATTGAGAGAGGTACGGTTCCAGATCAAGCGGCTGATGACACAATTGAATCTCTTCACAGCAAGATGATGGCTGACCTGACTTTGGGCGGCTATGCGATTGATGTTCAACCTGCTCAAACAAGTTTTCAGCTTTTAGAAGCCGACCAGCCAGCTGGAATTATTTTCTGCGAATTTGAGATTCGTTACCGCACTGAAGTTGCTGATTTGAGTCAGTAGTCCTTTCGGCCTAGGCTAAAACCTAACGATGCTCTCCATTTACCATGGCAGATGAACACAGTGGTCAAGGTGGCAGTTACCTTCTTGACCCTGAAACAGGCGTTCGTACTTTGATTAGGCGCACGCAACCACAAACCCCATCAAAGGAAAAATCCGATGGCACTGCTACTACGCAAACGCCTGATTCTGATCGAGGAGGAGTCGACCTACGGGACGGATCCGACTCCGACGGGAGCTGACGCAGTCCTTGTTCGTGATTTGAACATTGTGCCTCAGCAAAGTGACATTGTTAGTCGCGACTTGATTCGTCCTTACTTGGGGGCTTCTGAGCAGCTGTTGGCCAACACTCGTGTTGAATGCACATTTAGTGTTGAGCTTGCAGGTTCAGGCACGGCTGGTACTGCACCGAGGTATGGCAAAGCGTTGAAAGCTTGTGGTTTCAGTGAAACTGTTGCTGCAAACACGAGCGTCACCTATGTCCCTGTCAGCACAGCTTTCGACTCGGTCACTATCCACTACAACGTTGATGGTGTCAGACACAAAGTCACCGGTGCTCGTGGAACTTTTACTGTTTCAGCAAATGTGGGTGAAATCCCAACACTCGATTTCACGATGACTGGAATCTATGTGGCTCCAGATGATAGTGCTCAGCCAAGCGTTACCTATGCGAATCAGGCTACTCCCCTGATTTTCAAGCAAGGAAACACTACTGGTCTCAACGTGATGGGATTGACGACTGCAAAGTTGTCGACTTATTCGCTTGATATCGGCAATGAGATCGTCTACCGAGAACTTGTGGGCGGCACTGGAGAAGTGCTTCTGACAAACAGGAGCGTGAGTGGAAACCTCAGCATTGAGGCCGTCGCACTTTCCGTTAAGGATTACTTCGCGACAGCATTGGCCGACACGCTTGGGATCATTGAGTTCACTCATGGCACGGCTGCTGGAAACATAGTCAAAGTTGACTCTGCTAGAGGCGACATTGCGGATGTCTCTTATGGCGATCTTGATGGGATTGCAATGCTGGAAATTCCATTCACAGCAATTCCTAGCAGTGCTGGAAACGACGAGGTAGAGATCGTTTACACCTGATCAAGCTTCTGTTGTGTCTTGGGGAGCCTTTTCGGGCTCCCTTTTTTTGTGTAAGCTAATTCTGCTTATGCACTTATCTATCTAATGGCTTTTGTACGTAAAAAGGTAAAAACCTTCAAATGGCCCGTACAAGTAACAGAGCCTAGTGAGGATCGCCCAGGTGAATTTGACAAGTTTGAGTTTACGGCTGTATTCAAACGAGTAAAGCTTTCTGAACTTGAGTCTTTAGGGGAAGAGTCAGGATTGCCGTTATTGAAGAAAGTGATGATTGGCTGGGAAGGAATCCAGGATGAGGAAGGTAAAGAAGTGCCTTTTTCCAGCAAAGAGCTTGAATCGTTCTCTGACGATGTTGACTGGGTGAAAGCTGTCCTTGCGGCTTACACCAAAACTTACGAGGGAGCGGAAGCGGGAAACTAAGAGAGGCTGCGATTTATTGGGCGTCCGGCGGCAAAGAAGTCGAGGACAGCACCAATGATGATGCAGCTGCTTTTGGAATGATTTTGCCAAAGCCGGAGCCGACAGAGTCTACGGATTTTGAGGTTTGGGAAGAAAACTGGGATGCAGTCATCATGTTTCTGCGACTGCAGACCCAGTGGCAGGTTTCAATGAGTGGATATGTCGGATTGAAATATGAAGTACTGCTAGGTTCCGAAGGCTTGTTTGGCCTCTACAATGTGGAGGATCGTAGAGACATGCTTGAGCGTCTCCAGATAATGGAGGCGGCAGCCCTAAAGGAACTCCGGAAACGCTCTGATGGCAAAGGCAATTGACACTCTTTCCATCAGGCTTGATTTTAAGGCGGGATCTGGCTCTCAGCAGATAATTGACAAGATTGGCAATTCAATAAAAAACTTAAAAGTAATAACAGGCAAGACGGCTCCTTCTATTGAAAAAGTAAGAAGATCAATAAACGACTTTGCAAAGCAAGGCAATAGAAGCATCAGCACGATTGAAGGGCAAGTTACAGCATTAAGGGCATTAAGAAGAGAAGCAGATATCAATAGCAAGGAGTTCAAAGAGCTAACAGCTGACATTGGAAAGTATGAAAAGCAATTAAGCAAGGCGCAAGGTCAAAGAGGTGGTGGCGGGGCTCGTCAGGCAACACAGGTGGCTGGCGCCGTTATTTCTGGCGGCATTTTTGGTGGGCCTGAAGGTGCGATCGGCGGCGCACTAGGTGCCTTTGGCGGTGTTCAGGGAGCTTTCGCTGGCGCTGCTATTGGCGCTCAAGTTGGTGGTATTAGGAAATCTATTGGCGCTGCTGCTGATTATTCGGCGCAAATTCAAAAACTTCAGATAGCTCTTCGTGGTGTTGCTGGATCTCAAGAAAATTACACATCAGCTTTAGATACCGCGGCTCAAGTCACACGCTCTCTAAACGTTCCGCAGCAAGATGCAGTCCGAGGTGTAACTCGATTGACTGCGGCTGTAACTGGGGCTGGCGGACCTTTGCAAGATGCCGAGACAACATTTAAAAACGTAACTGCGGCAATTAAAGCCACTGGTGGCAGTACCGAGGATGTGAAAGGCGCGATTACTGCCATGGTGCAGGTGTTCTCAAAAGGTAAGGTCAGCGCAGAAGAGCTATCTGGGCAGCTTGGAGAACGTTTGCCTGGTGCTGTAACTTTGTTCGCTAAGGCCAACAAGATGACCTTGCCTGAGCTTCAAAAGAATTTAAAAGCAGGAACGGTTGGTCTTAATGAGTTAATGGCATTTATTGAAGAATTAGGCGTTAAATACTCTGGAACCGCTCTAAAAATTGCCGCTTCAAACGCTGAGGCTGGCACAAGGCTTACTGTCGCTTTCGATGAAATGAGGGCGTCTGTTGGCTTGGCATTGGGTGAGACTGGAGCCAAGTTGCAGGATACTTTCACAAAATTTATTCAAGACATAACGCCATCGATGGTTAAGGCAGCAAAAGTAATTGCCAAAGCAATGTCTGGCTTGGCTAACAATTTAGGTCCAGCATTGGCAGGCTTAGGAACCTTTGTAGGCATAATTACTGCCGCAGGTTTAATTAGTACCCTTACAAATTTAGCGTCAGGGCTTGGACTCTTAGGCATAGCTGCTAAGGGTTCAGCCACTGGAATTGGTGCGCTGACGGCTTCAATGGCTATAAACCCATTGTTTGGCGGAGCGTTAGCAGTTGCAGGCATTGTTGCAGGCATTGTTGCAGTAACCAACGCCCTTGGGCGACAAAAAAAAGAATTGCAAGAGCTTGCCAAGCTTAAGCCTGGACAGACATATGCAAGTCTCTCAAATGAAGAAAGAGCAACAAAAATTTCCTCAACTAAATCTTTAAGAGCAACCGCTGAGAAGGAACTTGAAGATCAGTTAGGATCTCTTTACAAGGGGCAAACCGTAGAAGAGGCTCCTATCAAAGTTAGGAATAGAATTGTAGAACTTAGAAAAGAAATCGCGGGATTCGATAAAGCTCTGGAACGTTTGACTACACCTGTAAAAAGAGACCCTAAGTCTCCTTTCAAGTACAACCCTGTTGCCGAAGAAGATGACGAAGGCGGCAGTGGCCGCAAAGGGCCGCAAGACATATTAAAGCCAGAAGCAGATGCATTGATTGCTGCCAATAATTTAAAGAGAAAAGGTGTTGAGATAACTAAAGAGGACATATTAGCGCAGCAAAAAATTGCACTAGAGGCGGCTAAGTCACTTCTTCCCCAAAAACAACGAGTAGAGATCAACAAAATCAACGTACAAGCTGCTAATGATATTTTTGCGTTAGAGGAGAGACAGAGGAAGCAAGCAGAAGACAAGATCAAGAAAGAGCAAGAAAAAGCACTTGCTCTCAGCCAGATTAAATTGGTAACAGGAGAGATAACAGAAGAGGAAGGTAGACAGGCAGAGATCAGACAGCAAGCCTTTGAACTCACCAAGCTATTCCCCGAACAGTTTGAGGCTGTACGTGCTGCGCTTGAAGAAGCTTCAAGTCCTTTGGGCAAGTTCAAGGATGGCTTGAAAGAGGTGTTTGAGTCAGCAATGGATCTGAATACTGCATTGGGCGAGGCTGGAGTTCAGGCAGTGAGCAGCTTTGGCGATGCTTTTGCTGATTTTGTTGCGACAGGCAAGGCAAGTTTTGCTGATCTAACTAAATCGATACTGCAGGACTTGGCGCGAATTTTTGCAAGGGCTGCCATGTTCCAAGCTCTTGCGGCTATTCCAGGAGTAGGCAATTTCTTGGGTCTGGCAAAAGGTGGGGTAACCAAAGGCATGACTCCTCCTACGACAATTCCTGGCGGTGTTGGCGCGATGGCAGCAAATGGTCTTGCAGTAGCCAGGAACGGAATTGTGCCTTACGCCAAGGGTGGCTTAGTTACAAAACCAACCTTGTTTCAGTACAAGCAAGGTGGTGTCGGCAACTACGGCTTAATGGGCGAAGCTGGCACCGAGGCAATCATGCCTTTACGTCGTGGTGCAAATGGCAAGCTTGGGGTTGAAGCTTCTGGCGGCGGGGTTAGTAATGTAGTGGTCAACGTTGATGCTTCTGGATCTAACGTGCAAGGTGACCAGCCAAATGCCAAGGCACTTGGTTCTGCAATTGGTGCAGCTGTGCAGGCTGAGCTAGTTAAGCAAAAACGACCTGGAGGACTGTTGAGTTAATGGCCACTTTCCCTGATATCGCTCCAGATTATGGGGCTTCAAAATCAGCGCAACCAAGCGTGCGTTCAATCCAATTCGGTTCTGGTTATTCCCAGCGTGCAACTTTTGGGATTAATCAAGATCCAAAAGCATGGAATTTGTCTTGGCAATATAGAACAACAGCTGACACCAATACTATTGAAGACTTTTTAGAAGCTAGAGCAGGTGTTGAATCATTTGATTGGTCGCCTCCGGATGAGGCAGTTACTTACAAATGGGTATGCTCAAACTGGACTAAAACAATGCCGTATGCGAACCTTTTCAATATAACGGCTACTTTTGTCCAAGTGTTTGAGGCGTAATGAGCTACCCAATCTCTGACCATGCCTGGGAGGCTAATAAAAGTTATCTTGCTGGTGATGTTGTTCGGGCGTCAGCATCACAAGGTTTAACCCTTGCATTTAAGTGCATTGTTGCTGGCACGTCAGATGATACCGAGCCAGTTTTCCCACGACAAATCACTCATACTGTTAAGGATGACGGAGTGACATGGGAGGCGTTTGAGCCTCTTTCAGATGAACTGCAAAAGCTAGCGCCAACTGCTGTTATAGATTTGTTTGAAATTGTTTTAACTCCACTAGTCAATAACACAGCCCCGCAAAATGTCCGGCAAGCTGATGGAACAATTGATGACAATACATATTTACGTTATCACGCCGGAACTAATAATTTAGTTGAAAATGTTGTATTCGACAGCAAAACCTACCCTGCAGCACCTGTTGAAGTTGATGGCTTTGCATTCTCGTCAAAAGGCACCTTGCCAAGACCAACCTTGAAAGTGGCAAATGTAAACAACGCTATTAGCGCCTTGCTGCTTTCGCTTAATCCTGATACGGGAGAAAAAATCAATCCGCTAAAAGCAGAAGTCAGACGAATTCGCACGTTTAAAAAATTTCTTGATCCTGTTAATTTTGGTCCTCAATTAATTTTGACAGAAAACGACGACTTGCTTGTTACTCAGCAAAACGCTAATTTTATTATCGGCGTTAGCGGCAATGACACTGCAGACCCAGACGCAAAGTCTGTTGAAACGTGGTATATCGATCGTGTTGCCTCAGAAAATCTGCAATTTGTTGAGTTTGAGCTAACAGCAAGGCTTGATTTGATAAACCTTCAGTTGCCAAGGCGCGTTGTCAATGAGTTCTGTCCCTGGAAGTACAGAGGCACAGAATGCGGTTACAACGGATCTAACTTTTTTGATGTGCATGATGACCGAACGTTTGAAGCAAATGACGTTTGCGGTAAACGCTTAAGCAGTTGCAGGGCAAGGTTCCCAGACGATAAAGGTGACGGTGCTGAGGCAATTCCGTTTGGAGGCTTTGTTGGAGCAAGACTTCAGGCTTGATGCGATAAAACACGCACAGGCTGAAATGCCGCGTGAAGCTGTTGGATTAGTTGTTGATGGGGCGTATTGGCCGTGCAAGAACATTGCTGACGTTCCGCAAAAGCACTTTGTGCTTGACCCGCACGATTACGCAGCGGCCACGTTTGCTGGGAAGATTGAAGCAATTGTGCATTCTCACCCAGAGGGGACGCCACCAAGCGAGTGTGATCGCAGGGCATGTAAGCAAAGTAAACTGACTTGGTACGTGTATTCCGTGCCAGATAATTTATGGTCAACTATTCACCCTTGATAGGTAGGGAATTCGTGTATGGGACGCAGGATTGCTATAGCTTGCTGCGTGATTACTATGCGTTGCGTGGCATTGACTTTCCTGACTTTGAAAGACCTAAAAATTTAGAGTCGACCGATAGCATTTTTTTTCGTCACGCCAAGACGCTTGGTTTTGTGCTTGTAGATTTTGACGATCGAGAAGAGGGCGATGTACTAATTATGCGGCTAGGCACTAGAACGCCAATGCACGCAGCGATTTATCTAGCTGGCGATCGAATTTTGCACCAGCGCATGAACAGCATCAGTGCGGTGGAACCATTTGGGCGGTACTATAGGCAGAGCGTTGCCGCCGTCTATCGCTATGCAACTGGTGATGTTAGCCGGTGAGCTGGGCGAAAAATACGGCACACAACACGAGTATTACAACCTAAGGACACCAGCAGACGCGATAAAACTGCTGTGCGTGAATCACCCTGGCTTTCAGCGGGATTTGGTGACCGCGCACGAAAACGGGATTGGCTACAAGCTGATCCAATCTGGTGCGGCAATGGGATATGACGAATTGCATTTGCCGTTTGGCAGCAAGCCAATGATGCTTGTGCCGGTGATTAGCGGCAGTGGCGGCTCAACAGGTCAGATTTTGGCTGGAGTTGGTTTAGTTGCGGCTGCCATTATCCTCGGCCCAGCTGCTGGCGGTTTCTTAGGGCTTGGGGCTGGATTAGCAGGCACTGGAGGTGTAGCAGGTGCAACTGCTGCAGGAATTATTGGTGGGGCTGCTGCAACAGCTGTTGGCGCAATTGGGGCAAGCATGATTCTTGGCGGCGTGGCTCAGTTGATTTCGCCGCAGCCAGAAGTACCAAAACTTAGTTCGAATCGCTTTGATGGTGGCACAAACGTAGGTGGTGCCGGGCCACAAGGCGTAACTCGTGGTGCGGATGGCCAGCAATCCTATGGGTTTACAGGGCCTGCAAATACTGTTGGAACGGGTGCAACTGTGCCTGTAATTTATGGAGAAGTTATTACTGGTGGGCACCTGTTAGCGGTAAACCTTGAAGTGACTGACGAGTCAGACCGTTTAGCAAAAGCAATTACTCGTCCAGACGTGCGTGAGACGACTATCAATAGCGAGCGAATTACTAGAGACATTAAATCTGCTGGTGGTTTAAAAGTAAGGCGATTACCAAGCCGTTTTGATATAAAAACCAACGATAGGGACAAGAAAATAAGAATCGATCAAGGCTTTGGCCCAGGTGAAGGCAGGTCGTTGAGTGTTGGAAAAATAATTACAACAGGCAGTGACACTGATTTAAGGTATAACAAAGGCGACAACAAGCGTGAAAGAGTTGACGTTATTTTCAAGCTTGAAAACGGTTTGTCCGACAACGTGTCAGGCCCAAGTTCCACAAAAATACCTGGCTTTATTACATATGAGGTTAGGTTAACTTTGAGGCGAAGTGGTGCAGATGCACTTGCCGCAACAGCCCGCACAACTGTGCAAGGGCTTTTTAACCCAAATCAAAGTTTAGTTTACGGTCAACGTTTAGAATTACCAAAGGTAAAAAATAGCAGTGTCAGGGGGATTACCGTAGACGTTGAAATTATTGACGCTGAAGCAATCGACCGGACGACTTTTGCTGTTATCGGCTACGGCTACGACCTTCTTTAAAAATGGCTCTTAACTCCACAACCAATCTTCACGTCGTTGACCTGATCAGCGAAGGACCTATCGAAGGTCTTTCGACACAAAACCGGCAAAGCATATTTTTAGACGAAACGCGAGTACCAGGCAAAAACCAGGGCACGTACGACTTTGCGATGCGCCTTGGAACACCTAAGCAATTGCCTTTTGGTGATCAAACTGCGTTTAAGGATAACGTTTCATCCTTAGTTGATGTTGGAGTCCAGGTTGGCGCAAACTACAGCGAAGTCTTAAATGTAAACAATCAAGTTAAGAAAAGAGATTATGGGGAAGGTGATGTTGTTCGTACCATTACAGATACAGAAGTAGACTCTGTGCAGCTGGTATTTACAGTGCCCAAGCTGTATTGCCAAGGAATGGAAGGGCTTGCGAAGGGTCAGCTATTTTTTGCACAAATAAAGTTTCAAGTTGCGATCCAAGCAAAAGGTAGAGGATATGAGCCAGTTGATTTATTAGATGCTGACGGGGTTGAAACCGGCAACAATATAATAAAAGGAATTTCCACGTCAAACTATCAGGTAAAAACTAGCGAGATTAAGTTAGACGGCGAAGGGCCTTGGAACATCAGGGTAAGAAAGAAATCTTTTAGGCCAAAAGAAAGTGCGTTTGAAGTCCAAAAAGAAGACTTTGAGGACATTTCAGAAAAGACTCCTCTTGCAAACACTCGTGCTGACACTTTAATCTGGAACTCAATTATTGAGATTAAAAATGTTAAGGTAAATTATGCAAACACGGCCTGTATTGCTTCAAGCATTGATGCAGAGCTTTTTAACACGTTGCCTAAGCGTGCATATCAAGTACGTGGCTTAAAAATTAAGATTCCAAGCAACGCCACACCTCGTTCAGATGGGAGTTTGGACTACAAAACTGATATTCCCTTCGACGGTCAGTTGCGAGACGGGTTGCATTGGACAACATGCCCTGTTTGCTGTTTCTACGACATGCTTACCAACTCTCGATATGGAGCGGGAGACTTTATTGATACCAACAATGTTAGCTGGATTGATTTAATTGAGCTGTCCAAGTATTGCAATGAGCTGATCCCTAAAGACCCTTTTAATCCTGGTGAAGGGGAAGAGCCAAGGTTTGCAATTAACACTGTGATTGGTTCACGGGCTGATGCGTATAGCGTCTTACAAGATCTTGCGAGTGTATTTCGCGGGATGGTCTACTGGAAAGCTGACACCGTACAAGTTGCGGCAGACCATGGAAATATTGACGGCAGTGCTCTTGACCCTATTCATGTTTTTAACAATTCAAGTGTTGTTGGCGGCGGGTTTGAATACAGCGGATCGTCCCTTAAAACACGTAGCTCGCGTGTAACTGTTAGGTATAACGATCCAGACAATTTCTATAAGCCAAATTCTGTAATTATCGAAAATCAAAGCTTGATTGCTAAGTATGGGGTGCAAGAGCGTGATGTAGTCGCGTTTGGCTGCACATCAAAGCATCAAGCTCAACGCATGGGACGGTGGATTCTTGCTTCAGAAGAAACTGAAGGCAACGTTGTTTCGTTCTCTGTTGGTTTAGAGGGTCTTGCTGTATTGCCTGGACAGATTTTTGCGGTGTCGGACGCAATGCGTCAAGGCGCTCGATTAGCAGGCCGTGTTTCTGCTGCAGAGCTTGATCATATTATTGGCGATCAAACGATTGCGTTGCCTGGCGGAAGTAACAACGTAGTGACTGTTGTGCTGGCTGATGGAACGGTTGAGGCAAAAGCGATCAGCAGCGTTCTTGGTAGTCGGATTAATGTTTCTAGCCCCTTTTCCCAGGTACCGGCTGATGATGCTGTCTACACAATTACAAATAGCAGTGTTGAGAATCAAAAGTTTCGCTGTCTTTCGGTAGGGGAAGGGGAGAATGGTATTTATTCAATTACTGGCGTTCAGCATGTAGATAACGTCTACAACGTTGTAGAAGGCAAGGACTCACGGCTTGATTTTGCTGATATTTCGCTATTTGACGAAAAGCCTGAGCCACCAGAAGATCTGCAAATTACGTTTTCTGAAATTAGTCAAAATGACAATACAGTTAATAGAACTGTTTTCTCCTGGAGCAGAGGCTTAATTTCAACTGCTATCAAATTTAAAGTGCGATACAGAGTTGGAAGTGGCAACGATATTGAGACAGAAACAACAAACACGTATATCAACATTGACGGCTTACCTGTTGGTGCGGCTTTCTTTGGTCAAGTTAAATCAATTGGTCCAGCACCAAACAATAAAGAGTCAGAGTTCTCAACTTTAAGCGTCACTGTTGGTGCGTCCGACGTTACGACAACTGTTAACGGCGGGACAAATCAAACATTACCGCCTGACGCTCAAGACGTAACTATTGAAGCTGTCGGCAAAGATCAAGTTATTCTTCGCTGGATCATACCTGCGACTGGCAGCAACATATTAAACCTAATTGCAATTATCCGTCATTCAGACAAAACAGATGGCACGGGTGCTTGGGCGGATAGCTCATTACTTCGTCGCGTTGAAGCAAGAACAGGTTATGTAAGTTTGCCTTTGATTGAAGGTGAATATCTTGTCAAATTCGAGACTAAGACTGGTGCGAGAAGCGAAAATGCAGTCAGCGCAATTATTGACTTGCCTGATGCGATACCAAGGTTTAACTTAGAAGTTGCGCGTGAGCATCAAGACCCGTTTGAGTTTGAGGGGCAAAAAGATGGTGTTTTCTATAACGACAACTTGGATGGCCTAGTCCTTGACGGAGATGCGTTGTTGGACAATATTGCCAATACTTTTGACGATTTAACGACTGTTGATTTTACTGGAACGCAGGGCAATGCAGGCACTTATCATTTTGGAAAAATTTTAGATCTAGGCGCGAAGTACAGTATTTTGCTCAAGAGAAGACTCTTGATGCGTGGTATTTATACAAGTGATTTAATTGACGATCGGATTGAGTTTATAGACAACTGGACTGATTTTGACGGCGTAATTGCTGACGACACAAGTGCAAGCGTTTACTTTCGTAAAACAGATCAAGAATCTATTGCCGCTCATCAAGTGCAGGAAAACGGTGATTTTCTGCAGCTTGAGGATGGCGGCAAAATTAAGCTCAGCTCAAATTTAGAATTTGAAGAATGGATTCCTCTTGAAAACGGAAATTACGTTGGTAGACAGTTTCAGTTTAAAGCCGAACTAGAAACGTTCCATCCTGATCAAACACCTTTAATTGATCAACTTGGTTATTTAATGCAGCTTGAACGGCGGACTGAAAATAGTGAGCTTATTTATTCTGGCGAAGCAACAAAAAATGTAACTTTTGAGTACCCGTTCTATACCGATGACGACACCAAAGTTGCTGTTTCGATTATTGCTTACGATCTACAGAGCGGTGATTACTACGAAATGTCTGAGCCGACAGCCACCGGCTTTAGCGTTACGTTCAAAACTTCATTTGATGGTGACGTAGTCGTGAGTCGTAGCTTTAGATATACTGCTGTTGGATATGGCACACTACAGCCAACGACCCCTTAGCTGAATTAACTATGGCTCAAGCTGACGGCAATGTTGCGAATGGTAGTGGATCCGCTGTTCGTAGCGACATCAATACACAGCTTGGCGCGTTGTGGACCAATCACAGTGGTTCGACCGAGCCTTCTACAAAGTATGCGTATCAGTTTTGGGTTGACACTACCGCTGGTGAATTAAAGCTACGGAATGGGGCAAATAGTGCATGGATTTCGCTTCGTTCAACAACAAGTGGGGGAATTGTTTTTCCTGCTGGTAGCGAAGCGGCTCCATCGTTAACGTTTGCTACTGACGGCCCTGATCACGGTTTTTATCGTTCTGCAGCTGGCGAAGTTGCTTATGTCACTCAGTTTAGCGGCGCTGATTTTACGCTTTTTAAGCTTGGTAAAGACGCGGGCGCAGGGCCATCGTTTTACTGGGGCGGTGCTGTTAATGCTACTGACCAAAACAATAACCCTCAGGGGACAAACAGTTACGAAGGGTTTGAGCTTCAAAAAAGAGGCAGGATTAATATTTCTATGAATGGCAGTCCTTGTGCAAAATTTAATCGAATTGGCACAGGTGGTCTTAGTGCTCTTGGATCTGTTGTCCAGTTTCACGCTAACGGTGTTCAAGCCGGTCGTGTTGGAATCCTTAGCTCAACAGACGTTAGTTTAATTGACAACTCAGACCGTCGATTAAAAGACAACATTACTGACATGCCGGAGGCCAAGTCTCGAATCAATCAGATTCAGATGCACCGTTTCCGCATGATTAGTGCGGATATTTATGAAGAAGGTTTTATTGCACAAGAGCTGCAAACTGTAGCTCCTGAGGCGGTAATGGGAACGGAAGACAGTGTTGATGAGGATGGCAATATTGAATATATGGGTGTTGGTAAAGATATGTTGGTGCCATTGTTGATGAAAGGGCTTCAAGAAGCTTTTGCAGAGATTTCTGCTTTGACTGCTCGTATTGAAACCCTGGAGGCTGGCTAATGGCTGATCGCAAAATTTCTGCGCTAACAGAACTTACAGCTCCTGCTACTGCAGACACCTTCCCAATTGTTGACGTTAGCGAAGCTGCAAACGTTGATAAAAACAAGAAGATTGAGTTTGGCACGCTCCACAAGGCATTGCCTGATGGAACGGAATCTGGCCCTGCTGTTGCATTTTTGTCTGATAGCAGTGCCACAGGGCTATATCGTTCTGGCGCTAATGAATTGGCGTTTAGTGCCAACTCAACCAATATTGGCAAAATCACAGCAACTGGTTTTCAGCTAGGCACTGGAACGGCTGCGGCTCAACTGCATCTGTTTAGTACCGATACGACCGATCAGGTCATTATTGAGAACACAGATGCTGGCCTGGATACTGCACCTGATGTGGTGTTGTATCGCAACTCTGCGTCACCAGCTGCTAGCGACAACCTTGGCAACCTTGAGTTTCGCGGGGAAGACAGCGCAGGCAACGCTCAGGCGTATGCCCAGATCCTTGCTCAAATCCAAGATCCCACTAGCGGATCAGAGGATGGCACTCTTGATTTGATGACCGTATCAGGCGGTTCTGTCGCAACACGGATCCGCCTGTTTGGCAACAAGGTTGGTATCGGTGAAGCTGCCCCAGCTCATCCGCTCCACATCACGGAATCAGTTGAGAACACAGCGTTATTCCTTGAGTCAAAGGAAAACGTTGCTGTTAGTGCTGGTGATATTACGTTGTATCACCACCGCAATGGTGCGGTAGGTCAAGCGGCTGATGCCCTGAGTGCTCTGATCTTCCAGGGCAATAACGGTGCTGGAACGCCTGAGCAAATTCAGTTTGCCAAGATTGAGGCGTCAATTGTTGATCCAGTTGATACGACAGAAGACGGCAAGATTGATCTGCAGGTCCAGGCGGCTGGAACGTTAACGAGCATGGCGGCGATTAGTGCCGCGAATGTGACGTTAGGGTCACGGCCTATTTTGCCAACCCATACTCCTGCATCAGCTACGGCTGCTGGAACGGCAGGCGAAATTGCATGGGATGCAGACTATATTTACGTTTGCACTGCCACGAACACTTGGAAACGAGTTGCGATTGGTACTTGGTCTTAAAATTAAGCTAAAGCATCGACAGTCATGGCAAACGTCAAGATTTCGGACCTGACGGCATACGTCGATCCGTCCAGTTTAGATATTTTGCCGATTGTCGATTTGGTGAACGACGTTACCAAGAAGGTGACGATTGCGGATTTATTGGAGAATGCAGGGGACGGGAGTGCTGCTGCACCTGCGTTTGCATTTAATTCTGATAGCAATACTGGTATTTATAAAAGTGGTGCAGATGAGCTGAGTTTTGCAACTGGTGGAACGCAAAGGCTTTTAATTGATGCGTCAGGCAATACAACGGTCCAAGGAAATCTTACTGTCAGCGGCACAATCCCTGGATACACGCCACGGACATCTGCTACTGGGTCTTCCAATCTTTCAGTTGGTACTACTGCACAGCGTGATAGCAGCCCTGCTGCGGGGATGATCCGATACAACTCGACTCTTAGTCAGTTTGAAGGCTATGGATCAGCGTGGGGATCTATTGGTGGTGGGGCGACAGGTGGAGGCAGTGACACCTGGGCTGTCGAGCATGACAATACAATTACGACGTCTTACACTATTGGTGCAGGCAAGAACGTAATTTCAGCTGGGCCTTTAACGGTCAACAGCGGTGCGACAATTACC
>Ga0181418_1000338_pt1 | contig 15575 bp, 13 predicted proteins | sample 41SPOviralmetaG_FD_130143 | JGI IMG/M metagenome (GOLD analysis project Ga0181418, IMG submission 130143) | Marine viral communities from the oligotrophic San Pedro Time Series (SPOT) site, San Pedro Channel, CA, USA - 41 SPOT_SRF_2013-03-13 | ecosystem: Environmental > Aquatic > Marine > Strait...
ACACCTGATTTATCAGATGATGTAGCACCTGAATTAGTTGTAAAAGAAATTATACAAGATGAAGTCATCTTCAAACCTAAAGTAAAACGCAAGGCAACTCCTAAACAAAAAGAACATTTAGCAAAAGCAAGGGAGAAAGCACTAGCAACTCGTAGAGCAAATGCTGAAAAGAAAAAAGCAGAACGTGAATTAATACAAAATGAAAAGGACTTAAAGAAACAAGAAAGAATGGAAAAACTCCGTATTAAAGAAGAACAAAAAGAATTAAAACAAGTTCAGCAACAAATACAAATAAAAAAACAAGCACCAGCACCCATGCCTGCTCCTCAACCTACATTCACACAAGATGATATTTTAAAAATTCAAGAACAAGCCATCAGTAATTATGAAACTAAAAGAAAGGCAAAGAAAGAAGCAAAAAAAAAAGCATTAGACCAAGAACAACACGATAAAAAAGTATATCAAGCAATCACTAAAGCGATTAAACCTAGTTCTGTATGGGACGACTGTTTCAGTTAATATCCTTTTGCTTTTCCTTTCATCACTTCCGCCATCGCATCGTGTTCAGCATCAAATAGTAATTCAGAAAAGTCCCTATCATTAATATAAGGATATTTAGATGAACTCCATTCAGTCCAGTCATCAGGTATATTCATTTTTTTAGCAACTCGGAGTGCTTGTCTCTCGTTGAAAGTTCTTTCTTGGAGTGCCTGTTTATGAGATTGATATGTTCCTCTTACTTTTCCCTTCTTCTTTCCACTTTTATATAAAAGTATTGAGTGAAAAGCATTACCATCCCCTAATTCAGGCTTACCGACGGTAGTAAGATTTACTTTACCCCTCTCTTGTCCTATCATTTTAGCCGCTCTTATTAATTTTTCTTTATTAGGATATATTTTTTTTTGTGCTTGTCCTATTTTTTTGCTTATATCCATTCCTAAATTAAATAGAGTATCAGTTGTAGTTGCTTTTTTAGGAGCAGGTGCTTTTTTAGGAGCAGGTTTAGGTGAAGGTTTCGCTTTGGGTATGGGAGTAGGTCTAGATATAATCTTTTTTAAATTCTTTCCTGCTTTCATAGCATCTTTTTCTAATTTTAAAAACTTTTTAAGTTCTTTCTTTTCTTTTTGTTTAGTAAGATCACTTTTAATATTAATTAATAAATCTTTACTATCATCATATTGTTTTTTCATTTTAAGAAAATTTAACCATTTAGTTTTCGTCCAAGTAGATATAGGTTTCTTTTGTCTTTTAGCAATAGCCTTCGCTTCATTCAATAATTTAGCATTTTTTTTATTAATCATAAATCCTCTTATTTGCTGAACTGTGTAATTCGCATTAGGTTTCACCATTTATAAACTAAACAATAAAAAAAAGATAACTTATTTTTTTAAATGTAATTTATCTACTTTCGCAGCCTTACCTCCCATAACCGCACTATACACACGAGCAATCCCCCACTGACTAGCACTCTTAACTTGTGGTCTAACTGATTGTGGATTAGTTCTAAATGCTCCCTGACCTTTTTTTTTAATTGTTCTTAAACCTGATAACTTATAACCAGTTAATCTACTTATCTCTGCTAAACTATGTGGAGCATCTTTAGGAAATCCATATTTTTTATTAAACTTATTCTTATAAGTCATAACCATTTACATTAAATAGTTAAAAAAAAGATATCTTTTTTTAGTTGTTAAATTTATAAATATGGGATATGGAAAACCACCACCAGCAAAGAAAGGTAAAGCGAAAAAGAAAGCACCTAAGGGATATCATTATATGCCGAATGGTAGGTTAATGAAAGATAGTGCGATGAAAAAAAAAGGTAAAAAGAAAAAGTAAATATAAATATAAATGCCTCTTGATAAAAAAGGAAAACCTGTTTTGAATAAACCATTCAGGGGTAAATCAACTCCTAAAGGTAAAAAATTTAGTGTATATGTAAAAGCGGATACTAAAAAAGGATATAAGACCGTTCATTTTGGAGCGAAAGGCATGGATGACTGGAGGTCAGGTAAAGCAACTAAAGAACAACGTAAATCATTCAGAGCAAGAATGAAGGGTATTAAAAGAAAAGATGGGTCATTTGCTTACAAGGATAAGACTAGTCCCGCTTATTGGGCTCTGAACTATCTATGGTAAATTTAATAGAATAAAATATAACTACTAATAATATGGAAATGAACTCTGATTTGAATATTCTTCCAGTGAAAGATTTACCTGATGAAGATGGGCGACCTTTAAACCCTATCTTACCGAAGCCTCCCTCACTTTTATTAATGATAAGTCCTATTCGCACAGGTAAAAGCACGATAATATCTAACCTCCTACTGAACTCTAACTTTTACGGTCAGGACTTCTTTGATGAGACAATCGTATTCTCACCGACTATTAATAACGATAAAACCAGTCGCTTCTTAAGAAAAAGTGCTACTTGTTATGATAGTTATTCAGACGAACAAATGATGGAGATAGTTAAAAAACAAAGTGATTATGATGATTCACCTGATCGCCCATCACTAGCAGTCATATTAGATGATATTATTGGGACTATAAGACGAGAAGCGTTTGTGAATGGTCTTGCGAGCCGCTTTCGCCATTACGGGATTGATTTATTATTAATGAGTTCGCAAAATTACCGTAAGGTAAGTCCTGTGATAAGAAGTAATGCGACTCATATGATTATAGGTAGTCCCTTCCCTAATAATAAAGAGTTAGGTAAGATATTTGAAGAGATAGGAGATCAATTTGGAGGATACGACAATATGGAGGCAATCTACAGAGCAGCCACACCTAACAAATATGACTTTTTATTTTTGGACCTGACTGAAAATCCCCCGATCGCCAGAAAAAACTTTGGTGAGATTATTGCCTATGGAGGACAAGGTTATAAAGGTAAAGTTGAGAATGCTGATTTTAATTTAGGTGGTGGCGAAAAAGAAACAGAAGAATAATTTTATTAAAATAAAAATAAAAGATATCTTATAAATGACTGAAGTAGTTAATGATTGGGGTGATAATACTTCTATGGTGCGAGAGATGAGTGGTTATAATCAAGCAGTTAATCAGCATAATGAGGATATACAGGGTAGATTTGATACAAAAATTCAATTATTAAAAAAGGACGCAAGAGCAGATGAGAAAGCACCCTTATCTGAAAGTGCGATACAAGGATACGCAGGGACACTCGCTCAATCACAAAAAGCAGTCCGTCAAGTATATAGTGGAGCGAAGGCTGTAGGAGGATATACAAATTATTTAAAAGCAGGAGGTAGAACTGGTCAGGAAACTGATTTAGGTTTATCCGCAGTTAAAAAAGGTGTAGGTATTTTGAGAGCAGGTGGGACACAAGCAGTTAAAAGAGTATTAGGTTCAGGATTTCAACCTGGTTCTATAAGTCCTGAACAAGCATCTAGAAGTCTTGTAGATACTCCTACAGAAGCATTAGCACCTGAAGAAACATCTGTATCCGCCTCCCCTGAATTATCTAGTGCTGTTGAAGGAGCATCTGAAGATACCGCTAGAAGTTCTGCCGTAGGTGGTTCAACATCGGCGGCTGCTGAGGGTGGTTCAACAACAGGAGATGTTGTTAAGGCAGGAACTAAAGCAGGAGCAGGAGCTGCCGATGCTGTTGGAGATGTAAGTAAATTAAGTAAAGCAGGTGATGCTCTTGGAACTGTAGGAACAGGATTAGGTATTGTTGCTGGGGCAGCCTCAGGTATAGAAGATTTAGCACAGGGTAAAATAGTAGGAGATGATACAGGTGAAAAGATTGGTAATGTTGCTAATATTGTAGGGGGAGCATTAGATGCCGCTTCACTTGCCCTCCCTGTCCTCGCACCTCTTGGAGCATTAGCAGGAGTTGTAGGTGGTATTGCTAGTCTGTTTGGTGAAGAAAGTGAAAGTAAGAAAAAAAAGCAGGATGCGACTAAAGCACCTCCTAAACCTCAAGGGACTATGGGTGATACAGCAGCCATCTCTACATTATCATCGGTGGGCGGTTTAACCTCCTCATCTACAGATACTCTCCATACTATTACCGGTCAATCCAGTTCATATTAAGAAATTATGGTTAAATTTGATTTAGATAGTTAGGTTATATTTTAGTTTAAAGGTAAGGGGATATATAATAATAGAATGGAAGCACAAATGGAAATCAGTAAATTAAAAAGAGAAAATAAACATTATTCTATCGTATGTGAAGGATATGAAAAAATGACTAAAGAATATAGAGATGAAGTAAAACAATTAAAAGAAAGACTATCTATTATGAAAGCGATGGCTGGAACACATATTCAAGATATGAATGAAATTCACGATGACTATAGAACTATGATTGTAAAACTAAAAGATGAAATAACTGAATTAAAAGAACAAATTGATGGAGATGGTCTTTGGGGTGTAAATCAAGGATTAAAGAAAGAAAAATTAGACCTCATCAAAGAAAATAGTGAATTAAAAGAATTTATTAATCAGCATAAAGTGAATGTTGTTAAATTAGATGATACAAAAAAATTCATAGAAGGCGATTTCATTAGCACAGAATATACTACAAACCGAGATGATGGTTTCCCTGAAACAACAGAAACAATTAATCTATATATTCAGAAAAGAACTCCTAAAACATTATTAGTTATGAGGGCGAATGGATTAAATGGAACTGAAAGATATAAAATTCATCTTGATGATGATGGTAATGAATATATAAAGTTATTTCATAATTTTAATGTAGGGGCATAATTAATTCGTAAAGTGTATTTTTAAAGTGTTGTTTTTTTTTAATTTTTTTTATATTAACTCTTATTATAAAATATGAGTGGATTTTGGGCGAGTGATGATAAGATACCAGTTCAACAGACTAAAGTGAGTATCCCAGCAGAGAATGGATTAAATTATACGGACGGACAGACTATTCATATCCATGTGCCTCCTACGATTGATTATATCCAGCCTCGTGAGACTTATTTAAGAGTTGATTGTTTGATTGATGATGATAGTTCTATGACTAGGTTATGTCTTGATAAAATCGGCGGATCTTGCCTCATACGTGATATTCGTATCTTTTCTGGCGGAGCAGGTGGTGTTTTACTTGAGGAGATACAAGGCTACAATGTCTTAGCGTCTCTAAAACATTCTTACGAACAGAATGAAAGTCTAAGAAATAAAAGAGAATTAGTTGAAGGCGGACAGAACCATAATCCTAAATGTCGGTCTGATGTAGGTAGGATTAAATGCGAAATTAATAATGTCCCTGATAGTTCTTTTGTAGATGCTTTTGAAGACAGTAATGCCTCACAAACTACCGTATTAGATAATAAACTTGTTAAATTGCTACTCCCACTACATACAGGGATTTTCCAAAATAATAAGGTCTTTCCCTGTCTATTAACATCAGGATTACGATTAGAAATTTTACTTGAAGACGCCCCACGTATTGTAAGATGTTTAGAACAAGTATCACTCACTAATCACCTGAATGCGAATATGTTATTTCATTCTTGTGAAGGGACTGCCTCCCCTGGTTCAGGTGGTGTAGATGGTGATGTAGGCACGACTGGACGATGGACTGGGACTGATACTATCACTTCTATATGGGTTCGTCGTAATAACGGACAATATACAGCGGCTAATTTCCCTCTACGAATAGGTGAAGCATTCAATCTTGTTGATAATACTAAAGATTTTACTGGGTCAGGCACAGATTTAACTGATGCTATGGTTTCATTTAATACTGGTGATGGGTCAGGTCTATTAAAGGTCGGTTCTATTAAACATTATGCCGCTCAGGGTAATGATACAAGTGTCGGCGGACACTGGGGATTAACTGAAATTGTCCTACAGAGTGCGGCTACAAAAGTTGGTGGTCTTGTATGTGATGGGACTTCTGGTGATGTATCTATTATTTCGCAGGGTATTCAGTCTAGAGGTGCTACATGGAAACCTACGATTACTCTGTCTAATGTTGCTCTCATCACACAACAGGTAGAGATGCCTCCTCAATACACATCTAAATTAATGGGTATGATGAAAGAAGGTGGTGTCCTAAATTATGGTTTCTTGTCTTATACTAATTACAGGTATTCTCAACTTGCGAGTGATGTTGTTGCTAATATTCGCCTCCCTCTACAAGAAAGTAAATGTAAAGCAATCCTTGCTATTCCTACAGATAGTTCGGTATATACAAATACTCAACTCGCTTTAGGATATGATGGTTCATTCCCTGATACTACTGCGGCGACAACTGACTATCCTGCCTTTACTGCTTCTACTTTCACTTATGATAATAAAAATGTTTCTGGAGAAGACAAGGTTAATTTTTCTACTCGTTCAGGACTTGTCGGTATATGGGACTATCTCACAGAGTATCAGTGGTTCTATGATGGGCGACTAAATCCTAACAGAAAGGTAGATACTTCACAAGTATCTAAAGGGACTTCATTAAGTCAGCAATGGGCGATTGAAGGAGAAAAAGCGTTGGCGATGTCAGGAATTAAACCTCTATCTTTTAGAGACGTCCACGAAAACGCATTTATCGGTAGGGCGGTCGCACTTCAGGACGGAGTATATGATGCGAGGGGTCGTGATTTCAATTTACAAGTTCAGTATAGTTCTAGGACTTCTGCTGGTGTATCTCAACCTCCTGTTAAGAATAAATTATGGAATTGCTTTTCTGCTCACTTGAGGACTATTATGGTTAAGGGAGATCAGATTTCGGTTCAGGTATAAATTTTGTAAGTATTAATAGTTTTTTTATATTAATTTTTTTTATTAACTCTTATTATAAATGAGTAAATCTAATCTTGAGATCACCCCGAGTAATGTTCTCTCTAACGGTAAGATATCGTTTCGCAACGGAAATCCAGTCATTCAGTTTGTTATCGGAGAACAAGAAAGAATGTTAATAGGTAAGTCTGTTCGTTTCTGTGGTAAATTTAGATGTCGTCTTAAAGATGGCGACGGTGCCGATGCTTTTGTCGCTAATACTGGGAATGGAGCGCAATTATCTATGAGTTCTCGTTTAGGTGTCTATGGTGCTATTCAGCAGGTAGTCATTAGAAGTCAGCAGTCTCATCAAGTTATAGAACACATCAGGCACTACAATAGGATGATGAGTTCATACATCCCTGCTACTCAATCTTTACAGGATGCCTCAACTCATAATTTTAATGCGGCTTTAGAACTCCCTAACTATCAAGCACAGAAAGAAAGTGTAGTCAATCTCCCTAGTCAAGAAACAAGTGGAAACTCTTTCTGTCTGCCTTTAGTATGCGGCCTGTTTAACGGAATTGCGGATATCCCATTGTCTTCTACTACAGGTCTAAAGGGACTTTTGGTAGAAATTCACCTTGATAGTGATTCTAATGTCTTATTCTCGCAGAGTGGATCAACTAGTAATCTGTTAGATGCCTCCTATGAATTTAGTGATGTAAAACTTGTCTGTGAAGTTAGAGAAGAAACTTCGCAGAGACAAACTAACACCTTTGAATATAATTCTATAAGTTCTTACTTTACCTCCCTCAACTCTACGAATGGTGTGATTAACTTTAATCTAGGTCTCTCACGTGTATTAGGTGTCTTTATGAATTTTATTGAGAGTGCTAAAATTAATAACTTAGCTGAAGATGGTATGACTACTATGCCTCTATTGAATGATACAAATGTTCTTGCGAATACTAAACAAGTTATTTTTACTCGTGGAGGAGAAAAGTTCCCATTAGAATATAATATTGATTGGTTAGGAGCACAAGGGACAGCATCATATTCTGAAGTAGATAGTCAAGTTTATCGTAATTATTTGAATGCTATTAAGAAATTTATGGATATTAGTAGAATGTGTCCTTCTGTTAAATCTACAAATTATCGTCAGGGTAATGCGGCTGTCCCTGATGGTCGTGGTATTGTAGAAGTAGATGGAGGAAATGCCTATGGTATTGGTGTCGCATATGATGTAATTTCGGATCAGGGAGTAGATTTTAGCAGACTGCCTTTCGGTCTCCAGTTATCCACAGGTCTCAATACACAGAACCCTCAAGCAGTATTTTTATTCGTCCATGCTAAAAATACATTAGTATTCTCTCCTCAAGGTCTTCAGGTTATGTCCTAGATAAGCGGAAAAAAGACATCTTTTTTTTACCTTTTAAAGTATGGTAAGACTATTAGAATGTTTCTCAGGCACAGGGTCGGTTGGTAATGTAGCAAAAGAACTAGGTTGGGATGTCTTAAGTATTGATATAGATGGTAGAGCAGATATTAATATGGATATATTAGAATGGGATTATAAGAAATATCCTGTAGGTTATTTTGATGTGATATGGTGTAGTCCTCCTTGCTCTACATACTCACATTTACAATATGGTTGGATAGGTAGAGAAGTTAGAGGTGAAATAGTATCTGAAGAAACTATTAATAGAAGAATGACAGAAGTAGGCGACCCTCTTGCTAAAAAAAGTATTGAGATTATTAAGTATTTTAAACCTGAGTTATATTTTATTGAAAATCCTAATTCATCTAGATTAAAAGATAGACCCTTTATGGCTGGTATCCCCTTTTATGTAGTTGATTACTGTATGTATAGTGATTGGGGATATAGAAAAAGAACTCGTGTATGGACTAATAAAAAAGATTTTACAGCGAAAGTATGTGATAAGAGTGGAGCGTGTGGTAATATGATTGATAATATCCATCAACAGAATTTAGGTAATACATTTCGTAATAATAAAGCATCTAATTTAAGAAAACATAAAACAGATGTATCTTATCAAGGTGGGTCAGGTTCATTATCATTAGATATGAGATATAGAATACCACCTAATTTAATAAAAGATTTATTCTCTTAGTATGGTTTTTTTTTAATATTTTTTTTTATTAACTCTTATTATAAAATGGAAATGGAACAATCAGCACCTCAACCTTCGGCAGGACAAATCCCAGACCTTCTTAAGATAGGAGCAATGCCTGTGAATACCGCTATGGATTTAGAAAGCGATATTCTTGACCCAGTTATTGCGAATGAATCATTTATTCGTTTTACTTTACCTAATAAGGGGATATTACACTCTCACAGTAAAATTCAGTTTGGTCTTAATTCACCAACGAATGATGCTTACCTCCCTATTAATGTAGGGATTGCTAGTCTTATTCAAAGAGCAACCCTGAAAATCGGTAATACGACTATCTGTGAAATTGATGATTTCTCGCATTTTACGGCATACAGGTCTCTATTTATGGCGAATGAAACCATGCGTGAGCGTCTCCAGTATCAAACCGGTCAGGGTATGAGTAAAGAATTCGCATACACGAATGAAGGTGAAGGAGTAGGTGCTAATGGATATGGTGGTGGTGCTTCTGCTACTGAAGCGAAAACTATATGTATGAATAATGGTGTAGATTACTCCCTTGATAGTATGACTATAGCAACAGGAGAACCAGCGGCTACATCTGAATTACAATTCCCTCAATATTTAGAACTTAAAAAAACTGATACAAATGCTTGTCCTACTTTCCAGTGGTCTCTAAGTGATTTCTTCCCCTTCCTCAAGATACACCAGCTCCCTTTGTATATGATGAAGGAGCAGATTAATTTAGAATTCGTGCTACAACCAGGCGGAGGTGTGGGTAATCCCAGTAGCAGAGTAGTTAAAGATGCTGATACAGGTGCTGATAGTCTTAATTATACGATTGATACTACTAAAACTAAAATGATATCAGACCATATCTTTTATCCTCAAGAAATGATGATTGCTTATGCGAATGCGAATAAAAAATTAGACTTCTCGTATGTTGATTACCGCCTCTCTAAACTATCTTTTGCTGGGACAGAGACAGGCACACAGATTAGAAATGTAGGTGGAGCAGGTCGCCTAGTCTCTAAAATTGTATGGGCGATGGAGAAAGTCCCTAATAATAATGATAGACACCTCACTAATAAATATTCGGCACAGGCAGTAGGTAGGACTTACACCAGCCCCCCAGTTCATACAGATACTCAAGGCACTCTGACTACTAATGTTAAATATAATGATAGATTTTTATATCCTATTGATGTAGATAATAACGCCAGACATTTTCATAATGTATCTCAGGCAGAAGGTTTAGTCCCATTTGTAAGTCGTGAAGAATATTCTAATGAAGGTATTAATCTTTCAACACGTAAAACTGTGGGATACGAACAGCAGTCTCAATTAGGAGGTCGCTTTAACTGGTGTGCCGCTGAACTCAACCGAGCAGAACGTATTAATAGCAGAGGTATAGAATTATATTTTAATTATGCTACACTCCCTACTCACGCAGCTGGTTATATCCTACGCACCTATGTAGAGACTATCAGGGCAGCCACCCTTGAAGATGGGTATATCTCTTGCTATTTCGCCTAATAAGTTAAAGTTAATTGATTTTTTTATAGTTGTCCTTTATATATGAGTGAAGGTCAATATTCAGATATGATACTCGTAGATTGTAATAGGTTGGCATCAGAACAATCAAAAGGTAATACAGATAATGATGGTAAATCTGTATGGACGAACAAACTCGGTTCAGGTATTAAATTAAATCAAGGTGATAAAGTTAGTATTCATTCAGGGTTCGTTTCTGAAAGGGGAGCAGGTGATAGTAGTATGGAGTTTGAAGGCATCACACAGAAACAACAATATTATCTGAGGGCTCCTACATTAAAAAAATTTCAGTATATGAATAATCCTAAAGATACAAGAGGGACTGCTTATAATAGATTAAATACTGATGCGAATGGAACACCTGGTAAGGCAACTTGTCATTATTATGAAATGGAACAGCAGGGACCGTTTGATATAAAAGATAATGAAATTAATTTTAAGATATCTTATTATAAGACAACTAACGGTCAAGGATACTTTCACCTACCTAGACGATTTGATGCGTGGAAACAGAATTTTAATGAGAATTCTATGACAGTTATTAATCCTACCTTTAGTGCTGGAAACCCTGATAACGAGTATGACCCTAACTGGGCCATTCTCTACAACTCTGAATATTATAGAAATAATAATACACATCTATTCGGACAGAATGCGGATGTAAATACCGCCGCCACGGCTGAAAAGAGAGGAGCATGGACTGACCCATTTAGACCTTTTACGACGACCGGCGCGACGACTGGTTCAGCACATAATCCTCTTGAGGAACCTCAGGTCTTTTGCTTATCATCTCCTAATCTCTCTTTAAAAAACCCTGCTGGAGAGACCCCCACGGCTACTACTAAGGGACTGAATGGTTGGGTGAATAGTCCTAATATGTATATAGCATCAACTCTACAAAAAGTAGCAGGGACTACTCAAGCACAAGAGAATACAGTATTTACGACTTTTCCGCAGCCTATGGACGACAATTGGGCGAATGGTAGAACTATGAATTTATGGGACGATGCTATAGTAAATAGTTTAAAACCGTGTAAAGCAGACCTCTTTTGGTATAATGGATACGGACAAACAAGTATGTCTCAATTAACATTAGCAGAAAGACCACAAGATGTAGTAGATGATAGTGGTGATTATTTTAACTCTGTGGAGACACTCGCAACTGAAACTCCATCTACGACAGGCACAGCGGGGCCGAATGCTTCATATCGTGCGGCTGGGTGGAAAGGTAAGAATGATAATTCAAAATATACTATCTTTGTGAAAGAAATATCTTATTTTTCACAACCTTCACAAGTATATGATTTTGATGACATTGGTCCTTGTGGATTTAATCCTAATATAAAACGAATAGGTAATACAGATTATGGAGATAGTGAAAGTGTTGATAATAATACAACATCAAGGCACGATTATTTCCCATATTATAATCCTGGTCGGCAGGCCGTGGATGGTAGCCCTCTTGCTATAAGAGACCCTGCTATCTCAGAATATATAAGATATGAAGAAATAAAAAACCTTAAAGTCCCTGAAGGTTATAACACGGCAACTAATATCGCAGATGAATTAACTACACAATTAAATAAAACAAAAACTCCTGAAATTATTTTCGGTCAGGTAGGAGGGACATTCGCAGATAGTAAATTATATGAGTTTCAAGATACAAGTGCTCCCGCTGGTGGTTGGTATAAAACTTTTGTAAAAGCAAATGGTGATTCTAATGCTCCTCCTAAACCTATATCTAAACCTGTGAGTATAAAAAGAGAAAGTGAAACATATAAAAGTTTTCCATGTGCGACATCAGTAAGTTTTAATAGCGAACATCATTCTCGTTTTTTTATGGGAGACTTTGGACCAGGCAGTAGTTCAATATGTAATGAAGGAGACCCTAATAACGACAATCCCACCTATGCGGCTAAAAATACAAATTATTTAAGTTCGTATGCTACGATAGGTGTAAAGCGTCCTGATTTATGGGAGGCAGGTAGAGAAATAACTAAAAACTGTGGTCGCAGAATAATAAGTAATGGTCTTCAGACAGCAGATTATGTCGCTTCACAAAATGGGACTAGTGGGTGGTCGTGGAAACAAGTGATTTATCCTCAACTTGTATCACAAATATATCCTACTGGCGGTGGAGGAGCAGGAGACTTCACACAATTAACAGCCGTCGTAGAGACAGATATAGAATGGAATGAAAATAATTTAAAATTAATAAAAAAATTTTTAGATATTCAAGGGAAATATCCTGAATTATGGGACGGAGTAGAATATGAAGTAAATATGACTTCTCCTAATAGTATAGCAAAACAGGGATTATCACCTGATAATTCAAGATATATTCACGTAGATGGAGGCGACCACGATGCCGATACTAATGGAAGCGATAACTGGAAATATCCATTAGGGAGTGATAATTATGGTGAAAGTTATATAGGTGAAGGCACTAATAATAGTGAAAATTTTTTTATAGGAAAGGGGACATCTGGAACTACAGAAATCAGAACACACGCATCTATGCCTTTATGGTTTTATTATGATAAATCTAGAACTGATATTGCTGATGGGGGAACAAGTGAAAATGATTTATATTATGGTTTTGCTAAAAAAATAACTTACAGAGATCAGTATGAAAATGAAACTGGTTCTCAAGTAGAAGAGGCGGACGGAGATTATGCGGCTGGACTAACGACTTTTAATATAAGTTCTCTAGGTGGGATTTATAAACCTGACCCTCTTTATACAGGTGAGTTTATTTCAGCAACTATAGTAGGAGAAGTGGGTAGTGGCTGGACTACACCTATTAATATCACAAACTCGGTATTTGTCGCAGGAGGGCAAACACTTACGATTGCTTCAGGTCTCCCTATAACCCTTTCCGTATATACTAAACTCACAGTAAATTTCGTTAGATTTAAAACAAGAGAAGGTATAGCATTTACAACTAAAAAAATAGGAGGTTTAGCAGATTATTATTTTAAATCTAAGCAAAACGGAGCGTCAGGTTTCGGAACAGGTCGTAGAAGGACAATAGGATTTGACCCTCACTTCTCCGCCTATGGTTCATCTGCGATATGTTTATATTCAGGTTTATTATCAGGTCAGCCTTCAAATGATAATTTCCAAGATGGTCGTAATTCAAAGTTAGATAAAGAAACCTCCCTAATAAATATGAGTTATAGATTTAAAAATAATTATTTATACCAAAATCCTTATGTATTAGAACAACCTTCAAGAATGCGAGGTAATAGAACACTTGCTCCTACTACACTAAATAATGGAGGGACACCAGCGGGCTCTTACGTCCCACCAGCGGTTGCCCCAGCAATGAATGAATATGCGACTAATAATGGTGTTTATAAAAATAAATCACCTATCTATCAATATATCCGTGAAAGATATGTAGGAGCAACTAATCCTCAGTTGTCTTTTGATACAGCATCATCAAGATTTAATTTTCAGTCTCTACATACACCAGAGCGAGTAGGTGGTTCAGGTTCATTAGGGGCGACTACTTCTGCGTGGGATATAGAACAAGACCCAGCAAACGCAGCAAAAGATGAATTAATAACATTAGACCAAACGAGTGTCCCAGCAGATATAAATAATGATGTTTATTATGTAAATAAAAGATTTACAAATAGAAATGATTTCTGCCCTGATTTATTCCCTTACGAACAACCTATATTATGTGCTTATTATAACGAACAAAAAGATATGGTAGTGGCTGCCGTCGGGCAGACCCCTGAAGATACAGCCAATTTAGTCAAACAGACATATACTCCCTTGAATGGTGCTGTAAGTCCTTTCTCAATAATGGATGCTGATGGTGGTATATTTATAGAAGACTTCGGTTTATCGTGGGACGGTAGTATAGACGCAACAGATACAGATAAAAGAAATTATCAGAAAAAAAACTGGGATAAATCATTATGGTCTGTATTAGGATTTACATGGGAGCAGTTCCACAGTCAAACAACCTTATCAAGACAAAATAGAATTAATAGTATTTCAACGAATACAAGTTTAGGAGCATTGACTACGAATGCTGAGGTTTCACAAGCAGATTTAAGTAAGTTTTCATCTAATCTATTCGGTGTCCCTTATAATACATCACAATTACCCATCACTCAAAATCCTATGATAGAAGAATCATCTTTGGTAGAAGAGGCGTCAGGCACAGCAAACCCCGCTCAATCAAAATCCTATCAATTCACAACCACAGCCCCTACAGACTATTACCCCATAGTTAATCAGTCATCTAAATCAGTAGAAATATCAGCAGTCAATCTCCCTAGAAAGATGATTAATCCCTATTATTTAGTTAAATCAGACATCGTATCAGATATGAAATATTATGGTGGCGATGATAGTGGTATAAGTCTTCCTATAGTCTATGTAGTTAATAAAGAAAATGGTTTCGGTGATTTCTTCTTTCAATCTCAAGGACAGCAAGAATTTACAATCACAAAAGCGACAACATTATCATCTATTACAACAAGTATTCATTTACCTAATATGAGAACACCCTTATTAAATGAAGGTTCATCAATCATATATAAGATTGTTAAACAAAATCAATCACAATTAGGAGTAGCAGAACAAATATTACAAGAACAAATGAAAAAACAGAAATCTAAAAAAAAATAAAATGAATTAATATATGCCTAACTCACGACTAAAACCTATTGACGAGGTAAGACGTGATGTCGCCCATTTAAAAAACACAGTTAAAGAGTTAGTAGTATGTATCAATCAATTAAAAAAACAAATTGAAGATGATAAAGAAAAAGAATTCATTAAAGTAGAACCTGAAAAATCATGGTGGTGGTAAATATGTATATATATATGCTGACCTCAATAATTTTAAAGTATCCCTATAGTGATATTATTTTTCTCTGGGACTTTTTATAATATTTCAAAAGCGAGATATATATACACATTTAATTCATTTTTTATTAGTCAAAATAAAGATATCTTTTTATTGATTATTAGTATAATATGCCTAAAGTTGAGAAGTTGGATATCAGAAATATTATAGAGATTGAAAAGATTAGAAGTCTATTAGTAGAGCATCCTGCTGAAGCATCGTTGCTGGAGATTATCATTATTTTATGTAATGAAAAGATTAACAGCGACAAAGATTTAAAAAAACAAATAATAAATACAGATGATGATGATGATGAT
>Ga0181418_1000340_pt1 | contig 15566 bp, 11 predicted proteins | sample 41SPOviralmetaG_FD_130143 | JGI IMG/M metagenome (GOLD analysis project Ga0181418, IMG submission 130143) | Marine viral communities from the oligotrophic San Pedro Time Series (SPOT) site, San Pedro Channel, CA, USA - 41 SPOT_SRF_2013-03-13 | ecosystem: Environmental > Aquatic > Marine > Strait...
TCTGTAAGCTGATTAGCTTCGTCTGTATTACCTCTTTCTCTATAACGGGCGGATAGTTTCTTGATATTTGCTTGTCTTGTCAACTCACGTGCTGAGGCTTCCTCTTGCTCTAACTGCATCCAAGCAGCCTTTTTAGCTCTACTAATCACACGTTGGATTTCATTAAAGTGTAGTGTCTCACGTGGTTCATACTTACGATTAGCAGTTCTGTCTGCTTCCATAGTCAAAATAGATTCCAGGATCTGGGGGTTTTGAAAGAGCTTTTCTAATTGAGCTTCAATGTTTTGTTTACCCATTAAGTATTGATATTTAGACTTAAGTTCAGGATAACCTTCAAGCGATTCACTATTAGGACCAGTATTAAAAGTCTGTTTTAGTTCAACACTAGAACGGAATAACATGTCACGTGTCTGACTAGTGCCAAGATTAATATTAAATGGAAGAATAGCGTTAGTAAGACGGGTCATAGGATTCCAGTCATTCAGACGCTTACCATTGAGGATGTCATATCGATAAGGAAGCTTACCTTTTTCATCCATCCCTAAATCAATCCATAGGTTACGATTACGTACTGACTCGATAAAGCCAGCTTCAAGTTCACGCATACCAGGGCTCAATAGCTTACCAATTTCATTCCTCATGCCACCAAGTGGGAATTGGTTATTGACTAGGTTTGCTGCTACAGAACCGGCACGTTGTCCTTTACTTTCAAGGAGATCCATTAGTTGCATAAGGCCAGCAAGAAATGTCTTATTGGTTACGTTTGCAGAAAGTAGATGACCCATACGGCCAAACCAGTTTTCTGCCCATTCTTCACCCATAACCCTTTGACCATCTCCAACATCAGCTAGAACTGATAAGAATGTGTTGAAGGGTTCTAGTGATTCATAACTAACATAAGCATCACCAATACGAATTGAACGTGGCTGCCATCCAGCCTGCATCCAAGTATCACGGAGTTGGCGATCTGGCGGTCCATTACCTGTTAACCTACCGTCAAGATAAAGCATCGTTGCAGTACTTACAACACCGAATCCAATAGCCTCTCGTCCTTTAAGTACAGCTTTATAGTTAGCTAGATCTTCTGGACTCTTGATTCCATAACGTAAAAGCGCAGGATCATCCCAAGCTTTAGTCATGATATCTGAGCTTTCCCTAAGTGTCTTATTAAGAATAGGTGTGTACTTAGCTGACATTATAAGCGCGTTGACACCAGTCTTCATAAACAAACCAACAAATGGTTTAAGCAGTGGTGCTTTATTCATTGCATGATCAATTTGACTGAAGAATGGACCAAGCTCAGTAGTTAGTTTTGCTTCATCTGAAGCGTACTTAACCATCTCATCAATGACTTTACCGTCAGCATCCCAAATATCTTTCTGGAACTTACCCTCAGCTTCACGAACAGCTACCTTAAATTCTTCATCACCAATAGCTTTTGTTGTGTGCTGTACACGATCATACACTTCATTAAAAGCAAGTGATCGTTGACGACCACGACCAATTAATTGAGTAAAGAAAGTATCAGCTGCAGCCATTAGTCTAGGTCCGTAGTTAAGAAAGGGACTTCTATTAAGACCACGCATCTTTTCAAACATAGCCATTTGACTCTTTTCACCAAATGACCCATTGGTCTTATAGAAATTCTGTAACGCCTCAAACTCTTGATCACCCTTAGTAACAATGAATCCACGGAATGGATCATCCTTAGTCATGTAGGTTCTGAAGTCAGCAATAGCCTTATGCCATGCTTCACCACGAGCCTGCCACATAGCACCAAGAGCAGCAAAGGATTCACGGGTAACACGAGAGTCACCACCAGGAAGTCCTGCACCAAGAATGGCTGATACTGGACGCATGAACGTACCAATACCTGTACCAAGTACAGCCCTGACTGGGGTCTTTGGTCCACTCAACAGAGAGTTAATACCCATAGTCATTAATTCATTAACTACAGCATTACGTTGTTGTGTTGTCCCATCTGTATAACCAACAAGTTTACGACGGAAAAACTCATCAATATCTTTGAATGTCTGAGCACTACCATTAGAAGCAGCAGTGAAATACCTGAATGCTTCAAACAGTGAACCGTCCTTATCAGTTCTAATTACCTTGGCAAGTAAATCAGCTCTAGATGCAGCTTCATCAGACGCAGCTTTCTGAACATCTTTAATGTTGATGTCCTTTACAGACTCACTACCAGCTTTAAACCTACGAAGGTTATAAGAAGACAACGCAGATGTCTCAGCTCGTAAACGAGTAAGTGTTTTATACCTAGCAATCATTCCATCTAACATTCCACCAGGTGAGGTAGTATCAATAACACCATCAACACTCAGTGATGATTTAGATAGATCACGGATCTGTTGAGTTAGTTGACCAATCATCACATCAGCAGCAACTGTCTGACGATGATTTAATACATCAATACCTTCAATCGTAGTCTTTTTAATCTCACGTAATGAAGCTAAGAACTCAAGCATAGACTCTTCACTCATGTCAGTCATACGACTATGACCAGTGTCATCAAGGAAAGCCTTTAGATCAGCAGCAGAGTCAATGAAGTCATTACGCATCTGTGCCCTAGAAGTAGAACCATATAGCTCTGCATACTCAGGACTCTCAGCAAACTGCTCAGCCATCTTCTCTAGTTCCTTAATAGAAGAACCAGAAGCATCAGCAGCACGACGTATAGCCGCTTCAGTCATAGGAGCACGATTAGAACCATACTTATTTGCTGGGTCATTACGAATCTGGACCTGATCCCTTACTGCTTTTGCAGGACGAGATGTTGATGTCAATGGCTGGTTCTCATGGAATTCAGCACCTTGGTAGTAATAAGGATTGTCTCTAGGAGCACCACGATCAAGGTCAACATTTAATTGGTCCTTACCAATCTCAGTAAACTGCTCTGATTGCTTAATAGATTGACGTGAGAAATCTCTTTCAGGGCCAACATCAATTTTATTGTTAGCTGCAAAAAGATCCTTTTCTAATTCAACCTCATCTTTAGATAACTGAGACCAGCTCTTACGTGCATTAGGATCTTTAGAACCCTTATAATTAGCCTTAAAGTCATCGAATGTCATATCATCAGAGATAAAACCATTCTTCTTTAGTGACTTATATTGCTGTCTTGTGTAATTAGCTTCAGCCTGTTCAGCAACGAACTGAACCTTGTTGTTGTATTCAACCTCAGAGGCCCTTTCAATAGCAGCCATAGGAGTACTGCTAGTCTGCTTAGCCATCTCAGGATCAAGGGTCTTAACGTTCTTGAGTGCTTTCTGTTTATTAGTACTAAGTGGTCTAGAGCTAGCTTTAACTCCATCAAGAGCAACGTTCATTAGACCACCAAGGCCAACACCTTCCATGACGTTGTATAGAGACCTTTGAGCCGGTGACATATCATCTTTTGTGGCAATAACTTCAAGGACAGGAGCCCATGATTTATTAATATCGATGAGTGTACGAGCCATATTTGCATCATGGGAATCACTATCCCAAGCATCTACAAACATACCTTTAACAGCACCTTCACCAAATTTCTTACCTAGGTTTTTTGCTTTCTGAAGCCTCATAGCTGATGCCGTTAGCGGCCCAAACTGTGCAGCTTTCGAAGCTTTTTGTCCATACATAAGTGCACGAGCACCTTTGATACCCGTACCAATCTTCCCAACACCGATAAATCCAACACCAATATCAGTAACCCCACGAAGTAATTTACCCCATGCCGTCCTTACAATTGGTTGGTCATTAAACTTCCAATCAGATTTGAACTCATAGGGATCTTGTTCAGTAGACTTCTGATAGAAAGCAGGGTCAAAGAATTTACCAAGGTCAACAGTATTATTCCAAGCATCCTGAAGGCCAGCTGTAATAGCATTTGCTCCGTCTTGGATGTTCTCAGTAATACCAAAGTCCTTAGGATCTTCTATTGTTTCCTGTGTAGGCTTCAACGATCCATCGTCATTAACCTTAGATAAGGTGTTAGCAGTATCCTCAGTTTGTTGTTGTTGCTGTTGATCAATCTGAGCATTACTATTCTCAATTCTATCTTGAGTAGCTTGATATGCTTTTTCTCTTCGCTCCCGTTCCTCTAAATCAGCAACTTGTTGTGGAGTTAAATTTTTTTCTTCCATTATTTACCTACTAGATTCGGGTATAGACGAACTGGATCAAAGTTCTTAAAGCGAGGATCTGATTTAGTTCTTTCTAATGCATTGATTTTATCTGCAGCAGAAACATATTGAAGACCAACCCATTCTTGACCAAGCCCAACTAATGCTTGACCGTCAGTCCTAAGTTGTTTACCAACACGTCCCCATAGCAAATGGATTGCCAATAGATCTTGTGTTGCTTCATCGTATTTTGTTGTTTTCGGATCAAGACCAACCTGGCGTACAACATTTGCCAGTGTTGAACGGATAATTTGATAGCGACCAGTAGCATGAAGTACTCCATCATTTTGGAGATTCATAACTTCTTCTACTGTCATCTCAGTTAAAGGCTTCTGGAACTTTTTAGTACCAGTACTAGAACCAAATGCTGTGTGACCGCCGTCGGTACCACCTGTATTCAATGAATCATAACCACCATACTGAGTGTCATTAGAAGACTCCTTACTGGCAATGAGATCAAGAATAGGTCTGTAGGCCGCTACACCAACAACTCCGTTTTTATAATTAGTGTTTACCAAACCACGAGAGACACGACCTTCAGAAGTCATGTGTGTAATCAAGCGTCGAAACTCAGGGTCAGTTGCATATTGAACTGCTTGATCCCTAGAAGCTTTAATAGGTTTTAAACCATACACTTCAAGTTGACTATTGATAACGTCTAAAACACTACGATCTAAGTCTGTCACCGCTACATCTTTGACAGCTTGGGGGATAGAACCACCATTCCTATAAGTAGTATCAAGCCGAGAAATAAGCGATTGCGAGTCATCAATTTTACCAAATAATTCTTTTTTAGTAATTACATCATTATCTAAATCATATTGCTTACCAAAGGACGACCTTAATTTTGATGTATCAGAATGCTGTGAAATTTCTGAACGCAGCATTTCAAACCCAGGATTCTCTAAATCCTTAAATCCTTTGGAATCACGGTTAGTTATAAATCTACCAGTAGGATTTTTGTCATCGCGACCAGATTTAATTTCTTCGCTAATCATTTTAAAGGCTTGACTAGCAGCTGCATTTGGGGAAGAATAATCACTGTTACTAATAAGATCCTTAACCAGAGATCTATAATATTGAGTAGCGTGGAAAGTTACTGTATTAAGCTGTTCGGTAGGTGCATCAAAAGTAGATACTTTTAACGATTTACCAATAGCATTTTTAATATCTTTTTCATGCTCTTTCATTAGATCAGAGCTAGCTTTCTCTTCATACAAACCTGCAAGTTGTTGATATTTCTGGCGACTTGCAGGAAGCAATTGTTGAAAAGCTTTCATCTTAAGATCGTCACTAGTTAAGGTGCCATCCCTCCATTTTTCTTCGAGGATTGCTTCAGCTTCAGATATACCATATGTTTCATTAGTAGCCCAAGTCTTAAGCCAAGATGGTGGTTGCTTATTATAATTCTGGATATATGTTGAAGACCATTCCTCATACTGAGAAGGGCTGATTCCACTAGTAGTAGCTGTTGCAACAAACTGTTTGACAGCTGACTCAGCACTAGCATCAAGCCGTGCATCAATAACCTTACGATCATTTTCTGATCTATTGTGTATTTCTATTCTTGCATTATCTAGGAATGTAAGATGCTTAATAGAACCTTTACCTTTAGAAAATGCATCAATATAACTAACATTTTTACCATCCTTAAAGATGGTTGAATTTTTCAAAGCTTGAAGTTCTTTATCTCCAAACTTACCAATCTCAATTAGCTTATTAACAGCTACATGAAGACGATCATATCCAAGAGAACCACCACCAAGGTGACCATGCAGGGTAGATAAATCACCATTTTCAAGTAAAAAATTAGACACTAATTCAATATCGTCTTCTACTTCAGCAGCCCGATATGCTGCTTGATCCTTAGTACGGAAAGCTTGTAGTAAATGTTCAGTTACGTCATTAACACCAGGCCAAAAATGATCATGTGCAAATTCAGGACTTAAATCAGAATACGCTTCAGTAAATTCTAAACGCATTTGAGAAAGAACAGTATTGAAGTTGTCCTGGTTAGGCTCCTGAGCATTCATTGCTTCTTCAAGAGACATCATGGTTCCATTACCATCACCGATGTCATACTTTTTATTTCTACGTTCTGGATTCTGAGTGAATGCGTTCCAATTAGATCCGGCCTTCATTGCCATAGCCTTTTGAGCACCAACCAGACGCCAGCCACTAAGACCCTCTACGCGACGTAACGAAGCAACATCAACACCCTTGGCTTGAAGACTGGCTACATATTCAGCTTCAGCAACACCTTCAGCTTCAAGCTCAGCCTTTTTAAGACGATATTCCTGAAGCTGTTGGGGGTCTACACCAGTTTCGTTGTAGAGATTAAAACCAATATTCTGTTGGTTCTTAGCACGACGTTCACCAAATGCTTTTAGCTCATTACCAGCTGTCTCTGAGAACTGAGCCATGTTCTGAAGACGTTTCTCGTAAGCTTTAGTCTTGTCTTCTTCCTTTTGATTTAGTTGTCTGTAACGCTCTTTTAACTGACGTGCGTAAGTAGCATTAAATTTCTCCTTTAGTCGAGAGTTACTTTCAACATTACGTTCCTCAGCTTCTTGTTTTTTTTCAAGTGCATCAGCGTACTGATTCCTATTATTGATGTCAGTGTCATACACTTCTCTCAATCTAGCGATACGTTTTTCTTCCGCCCGTAGGTAGTCAGATGCTGTATCAGGTAAAGTAACAGGATTGAAGGCTATCCTTCGTGCACTACTTTTAAATTCGGCCATACCTCAAAGGTTTGTAATTAATTAGTTGCAGAAAGTTTTTCTTCCAGTTGTACAATTTTCTCTTGAAGTTCCTGATGTCCTTTGACAAGTAAACCAATAAGGTCATTAGTATCAATGGCAAGAGTACCCTTAAGATCGTATGTAGCATCTGGCATAACTTCCTTATATTCTTGTGCCACGAAACCATGATGTAGTCGATCAGGTTCAGCGGTATATTCAGGAGTGTAGTAGAAGCTTACAGGCTTCAGGTTAGATAGTTTAGTCGAAGCATTTTCAATTGGTTCAACTGTATGTTTGGTTTTAATATCAGAAGCCGCAAATGGCGCAGCAATAGATGCAACACTTGATACAACACCAAGGCCATCACTGACAGTATTCCAAACACTAGTCTTACCAATTGCACCCTTGACAGGTTTAGGTGGCTTTCTAGGTGCGGTTGGATCAATGAATATTGTCTGTGGAAGTTTCAATGGTTTCGGAATTGGAGGTGGTTTAATTGGCTCTAGCATCTTCCGTCCATAAGCCTGGAGATCTTGAGCTTCTTTATCTACTGCTAGTTTTCTGTTGGCTGCATTATATTCATCTCTTATACTCTTTCTAGTAGCTTCAGTTTTTGATTTACCAACTTGATAACGTTTAGTTTGGAATTTGACACTAGAGTCAATTTTACGATCGCTAAGGTTGAGCTGTTTTAAAGTAGTATCTAAAGCTTGATTTAATTTACTAATTTTATTATCTGCTTTTTTGATAGCAAACTTGGAGTCAATTTTTATTTTTGCAGAATCTAATGAAAGGACATCACCAGCCTTTTGTCTTTCTACCGTAGAAATAGATTTTTTTGTATCAACAGCTGATGCGTCATAACCAGCAGTTCCTGATGTTTTACGATCAGATATACTCTTTTGTTGACTAGTGAAAATTAAATCAAGAGCTGACGCTGCTTGCTTTCTTCCGTATTCAGCAAGTGCTGATTGTGCTAGTGCACCAGCAGTATTACCTTGTACACCACGTGCAAGTACTGCACCCTTGGTACGGATTAACTCAGCTCTATTATCGATTCTAGCTGCAAGATTTTTTGCTGCAGCTTGTTGGAACTCAAGTGTATTAGTTTCTAAACCCCAACCTTCATTGGAACCAATTCTTGATTTATCTTGATCGTACTGTGCTTGCTGAATCATATACTTCCGTCCATCATGATGATAGATAGAGTTAAGCTTAGTTAGATCAACTTTATTTTGTTCAAGTTTTTCATTTCGATCTAAACTTACCGCTTTTCTATCAATACGATTCATAGATTTAGCATCAGTTCGCTTGATCTGATTACCTTCTTTGTCTAATCCAGCACTAGTTGTAAATTCTTCTTGTTTTATATCACTATCAATATCACCAAAAGTTGCAGCAATTAATCCTTCATCAGCTTCACGTCGTATAGACTCAGTTGTTAATAACGCAGCCTGTGTATTAATATCAAGTTGTTTTCCATAAATCTCTTCCGATTTATCGAATGCATTTACCTCAGCTTGATATTGTTGGCTTTGAAGTTCTGACTGATATTCATAATTTTGTTCATTAGTTTTGTCGCGATACTCCCTATTAGCTGCTTCATTAGCTCTAGCAGCTTCTGTCTTAGCTACTGCTTCTTGATATCTATCTTGATTTGTACGATGTTCAAATGTACGAAATTCTTTATCATAACCATATTGCTTTCTAATCTGCTTATTCTGATTTTTAATATTATTATTAGTTCCCCCTGACATCTTTTAAAACCTCCTCTAAATTGAAATCTGGTGGATCCATGCGATGGTACAAAGCTGTAAAGACACGGATGTCGTTGTCTAACTCCTTCATTTTTTCGTATCCTTGGGTAAGTAAAGCAACCAACGGTAGTAATTCATCAATGTAAAGACGCCATGTTCTAGCGTGTACTTTATCTATAAGATCACCTTTTTCTTCTGCATGATTAGCAGCTAGCCAGGTGTTCCATATGGTCACGTGTTGCGAAACAAGTGCTCCATAATTGGCAGTAAAGAACTTATTAGTATGAAGCCTAACAAAGAGATTTTCCATGCAAGTAAAATAGGACTTGTGGTTAATCTCCTTATCATTATCAACAACATCATCAATAACACGAGTGGCTTGAAAGATAAAAGCTAGATAATCAAATGCTTCATCATTATCACCAGCTGCACGTTTAATCATGTCTGCTGTCTTATTGTGAATTACTTCACGTTGTGTTGGTGTGGTCATGCTCGTTTGTAATATCTAGGTGAATATTGACCTTCCCATGACATGGAAAGAAGAGATACAGGGTATGGACTATCAGAAGATATTTTTACATCAAAACTATCGTTACGTCTATGTACTGGTAAATCAAATATACGTTCATCATCAACAGGTACAGAATCTAGTTTGTAGTAATTAGATTGAACCACCTCTCCTACAGTAGTAAATTTAGTTTCACTGCGTTCACGTAGAGCAAAACTTATAGCCCCAGTATTACCACAACTATACTTCATCCTATTTATAATTAATGAAGCTGTAGTATCTACAGACTCACCATTACGGAAATATACTTTTGGCATTTCCAATGACATGTCATATGTGTAGCCAATAAATAAAGTAGAAGCAGTATTATAGACTGAAAGATCTAAATTTTTTACATTAAATGTCCAGTAAGAACTACCACCAATAGTACGTTGTACAATTTCAGCAGGACGAAAAAAAGCCCCTGAACTAGATCCAGAAGAACTATCAGTTTGCATTACAATTGCATTAGTTAAATCAGGGTTACCTTGAGCATCAAGTACTGGTGAAAAAGGAACAGCAACATAGTTGTTTGAAGTATTACCAACTACAACCTGTTCAAATGCAGAGGCTTGTGCAAGCATATCTACACATGGATTAACTACAACAAGTCCGTCTTCAGTAGTCAGTGTGGCAGTAGCAGCAGTTGGGCTTATAAAGCCTCGTAGCAGTACCGTACGTCCACCTACCTTACAAACCACTTGCACTTGATCTTGAGACGTATCAAAGGCTTGTACAGGGCCAGGTAGTTGCCATTTAAACCAGGACTTAAATACAGTCTTTTCCCCTTCCTCATACGTACGGAAAAGATATACGTAATCTAAACCAGGTCCAGACAAAGCAATGAATGAGTTCTGAGAGCTACCTACAAGACGATCTAACCCTGTTGGAATCCATTCAGATACAACTTTCCCTATATCATTATAAAGAGAGTTATTCTGATCGCCCTGTACGTTCATAGAAAACACACGTGTATATGTAGGTGCGGATCCAGTGAATACAATTTGTTGTCCAATTGAAACAGGATCAATATTGACGTCCATTTCAAAATTAGCAATTGTACGTATGGTTGTTTTAGATGGAGTGAGTACACCCTCATCTGCATACATTAAAAACTGCTCACTACTGCTAAAAAGAACAAGACCTTGCTGTTGTGGTATAACTGCAAATAGAGTTACAGGTGTTTGACTAGTAGCAAGAAGATCAATGACATCTCCTTCTGACAAAGTAAGTGCAGACTCTCTAAAGAAATTAAAGATGCTAACTACTCTAGAAAGAATTACGGTACTATCACATAAGAAACCTAAACGATTATTATGGAAGAATACCTCATTAATAGATGTTCCAACAAAGCTAGGGAAAGGATTAGTAGTATCATCACCAACTAATCTATTTATATAAGACGGCGCACCTAAAGTAAAATCATTAGTACTAGTATTAAACTGAAGCTCTAATGGCATTGTGGCTGGATCGAGTCCTAAAACAATTCCTGGCTTAACAGTTTCTTGCCAAGCACCATTTGAGTAAATAACAAAATAATCGTCCTCTGCAATAAATGTATTTATTACATGGTAAACATCACCATTATTAGGACTAGTTGGAAGATTACCTGCTGCCGTAACAGTACCAGTAAGACTTCCAGATGTTGTTCCAGTAGTACCAACAACCTTTGTTTTATTAACAATGATCATCTTATTCCTACGATGAGCTACGGAAAAATCATTACGAGTACCACTTAGATATGTACTTGTTGAACCATTAACATTAACAGTAGAACCTGTATTAAGGTTCCACATAGAAACAGTACTATTAACGATGGCACCAATATAAATCTCAGTAGCTGAACGTTGGAACTTAAACCAGAACGCATTATTGTAAGCAGCTTCTGTACCCAGATCAGCAACCCAAGAAATACCTGGACGCTTAGACATACCAAATGTCATGTCTGGATATACGTTAATAGCATCACGTACATGTCCAAGTTCTTTATCTTGATCTGGCCTACGTGATACACCTTTTAAAAAATCAGGTACGGATTGAGTTACAGCTGCCATTAAAACCTCCGGAGCATATCAACAGGAGAAAATGGTTGATACATATTATCGCTTCTATCAATACCTAAGAAGTTGTAGTCACCCTGTGAGGTTTCATACTCAAGAGCTTGGGCTCTACAAAAAGATTCACGTTCTTGAAGCATTTTATATTGTGTAGTATCACCAGTAATACGACTTGATGTAATAGCTGCTGCTCTTGCAATAATATAATTTGCAATAGGTGTTGGGACATCTTCCCAATCAAATTTCAGAATGACATCAACATACGGATTGTAATACCAATTATCAGAATGCTGAAAGCGATCATATAAAAAGCGTTGGCCTGTAGCGTCAGTTCTAATAACTGCATCATGATTCAGGTTTGCAGGATCATTCGTAAGATCAATCTGTATATAGTTAGCTGGTACAAGTAATTTGTTATTTGAATCACGAGCCATCTGAATATGATACTCACGATTAAATGTCCATCCTTCAGCCTGGATATCCCTTGACGAAGACACCAGCGTATTCCAAGCAATCGCAACGTCCGGGTTGGATGAATCTAGAGTAGAGACAGGAGCTTGACCAATGGATTGAAGAACCTCATTGACTGCACCCCTCTGTAGTGGTGTAACAGGAGTCGTGGGATAATCACGATATCCAGGGAAAGAAGTAGTCATAACTTATAAATAAAAAAAAGGGACCCGAAGGTCCCCATGATTAAGCAGTACGGGTAGCGTCCCCGGATGCTTCACTAATTGCTGGTGAGTCAATCTCAGTCAGCGCATAAGCATTACGAAGACACATGGTCTCCGAATAGACTTCAGAAGCAGCAACGGCAGAACCGAAACCCTTCTTGGTCTTAGCCACAGAGTGGCGAATAGATGTGGTCTTTGTAGCGTAGCGATCACCGCCAGCCAAAGTACCAGTTACAGCTGCATAAGGGAGCGTTGCTCCAGCAGCAATCTGAGCAGCAGTAGGTCCAGAGACACCACCGCCACCAGCTGCAACAGTTGGATTAGCCATTTAATTTAAGCCTCAGTATCAGTATCGTTAGCTCCTGCACCACCCCAACAAGCAACAGTCGAAGTTGTGCCGTCAGCATTTGTGCCGGACAAACGACCGTACTCTTGTGGAGTAGCAGGGTTCATGGTTACTGAACCAACAGCACCCATGTTGTTTGTGCAAGTATCCTTGCGTTGTACACCAGGAATGAGAGACATTAGTAGTCCCCCTATCAAGCAGCGCGAAGCTCAATGGCACAAGCAGGGTTCAATGTACCCACGCCCATTGCCAAGCGTCCCACGATTACGTCACCCTGGTACATAGCTTTCACGTCCGAACCAGTAGTTTGAACACTAGGGCCAATACCTTCGACAACACCAGCAGCATCCTTCATGTAGATAAGTCCACAGGAAGTACGGAAGTCACCGGAGTAGTCATTGTTCTCACCATCAACGCGAGTGATGTGACCAGCGGAACCGCCGGTACCAGCACCAGTCACCATGAATGGGAGGTTGTTAGAACGCTTGATAGAAATACCAGCGATCTCATACAGGCCGTCACCTGAGTTCAAGTTACCTTGGCTGTTGCCAAAGTCACGGTTCAGGATGTTGCTGTCAACTTGTGAGATAAGTGCATAGTACTGACGTGGAGAAAGTACAGCAGTACGTCCATCACGGGGTACATTTTTTTCATCCAAAATTGCGCTGGCTTCAAAAAATGCATCAACCAAAGATTGTGCATTGTACTGGTTATTAGCACCAAGATTGATGATAGAACCACCGGGCTCAGGGCCAGGAGCAGCAGTTACAGGATGTGCTTCACGTGCAGCAAGTGCAATTTTACGGAAGACTTTCTTGTCATATGCTTCAGCAAGAGCGTGTCCAATCTTCTTGGAGATCTCAGAGCGAAGCGAGTAGTGAGCAAGAGTCTCATCAAGGTCATAAACAAATGCTGAACTAATCAGCAGGTCATCCATGATGATGGTCTTCTCTGCCACTGGGGGATCACCACTACCAAGGATCGGTGTCCCAGGGGTGTGGTAATCAGCCGTCATACGGCCAGTGAAGATGAACTGCATTGACTTACCGTTCTTAAGAGTACGGTTCTGTACAGTTCCTTTTGCGATACAGCTGGACTCGTACGCTTTAAACATCTCACCTGAAAATAGTTTCAGATAAGTGGCGTACTTGCCAGTTGTGCTTCCATCGTTATAACCCTGACTCAGGGCGATAGAAGAGGGGTTCGAGTTTAGCGAACCAATTGGAGTAATAGTAGCGTTAGCCATTATATAAAAAAGAGGTTTTGTTTACTTCCTCTTTGACGTCAAAGATATTCAATTATGTGTGGTCTATCCCACCGTCTAGACGGCTAAGGGTATCCTCCGTAAAGGGCCGAAGCCAATTGCTAAGGGAGGATTTGCACCTCCCAATGACAGAACTACTTAGCGGCTTTTAAGGTAAGCCACCCCGCGATACACAAGCTTCTGCTCTTTAATAGCTTTGGCTTGCTCACGCACACGCTGACGAACTTCAACGTTTGGCATAGTATCCTCCAATAGAGAATTGAGGGACCCCGTTCCATGTCACCTCATGTCATGCGTCCATGTAAGATTCTAAAACTATTTTAGTGAACTCAGTCTCAAGAAAAATAATTAGTTCTTGTTCGTAAGCATCACCACCTGCCCATCTCTCTTTATAAATGCGTAATGCATCACGAAGAACAACAGCAGAGTCTGTAGTTATAGTAATATTAAACATAGATGAACGGACTTTTAATTAACTAGCTACTAGTTCAGCAGCCGCAGGTGATCCATCTGCAGTATCACCAGCAAGGATATCGTTCTGAACGACACGCTGTGCAGATGTACCAGAGTTAGCGTTATCACCATAACCAGTGGTTACATTGAACCATTGGTCGCCAGTAGTTTTAACAACATACTGGACTTGAAAATCATTAGCACGGTTTTTTGGATTGTAAGCTAGTCCCATAATAATTATCCGATAGTAGGAGTTTTGTAAGTAGCAAGATCAAGTGGGAAGTTATGAGCATTACGCTCATGCATTACTTCCATTCCAAGTCCTGCTCGATTGAGAACATCAGACCAAGTAGGAATGACATGATCCCGAGAATCGACAATGGATTGATTAAAGTTGAATCCGTTAAGGTTGAAAGCCATAGTGCTAACACCAAGGCTAGTAAACCAAATCCCAACCACAGGCCAAGCAGCCAAGAAAAAGTGAAGCGAACGCGAGTTATTAAACGATGCATATTGAAAAATTAATCGACCAAAGTAACCATGTGCAGCTACAATGTTGTACGTTTCTTCCTCTTGTCCAAACTTATAACCTTGGTTTTGGGAGACAGTTTCAGTAGTCTCTCTAACCAAGGAGCTAGTGACAAGAGATCCATGCATTGCCGAGAAAAGGCTTCCGCCAAATACACCGGCAACACCAAGCATATGAAAAGGATGCATAAGAATATTATGCTCAGCCTGGAATACAAACATGTAATTAAATGTTCCAGAGATTCCAAGTGGCATTGCATCTGAGAATGAACCTTGTCCAAAGGGGTATACCAAAAAGACAGCTGTTGCAGCAGCTACCGGAGCTGAGTAAGCAACGAAGATCCAGGGACGCATACCTAGCCGGTAGCTAAGTTCCCATTCGCGTCCCAGGTAAGAGTAGATACCGATGAGAAAGTGGAAGACAACGAGTTGGAATGGTCCACCGTTGTAGAGCCATTCATCGAGGGTTGCTGCTTCCCAGATGGGATAGAAGTGGAGTCCGATAGCATTGCTAGATGGGACAACTGCTCCCGATATAATGTTATTTCCGTATAAGAGCGATCCAGCAACTGGTTCACGTATCCCGTCGATGTCAACTGGTGGGGCTCCTACGAATGCGATGATGAAACAAGTGGTTGCGGCTAGTAAAGTAGGAATCATCAAGATCCCAAACCAGCCAACATAGAGACGGTTGTTAGTGGACGTCACCCAGTTGCAGAAAGCCTGCCAGTTATTTAGTTTTTGTGGTCTTGAAAGTACAGCGGTCATTTAAGTAATAGTTCATGGTTGGGTAAGTAAGATTAAGTAAGACCAATTTAAAGACTTGGCTGTCTAGAGCTAGGGGAGGAATTGCACCTCCCTTATTCTATTTAGCTATTTTGATTTAACGCATTTGTCCTTGCCATTTTTAGTACCCGCGTAGGAGTAACCTTTCCAGCAAGCTTTACCATCAGCGCCTTTAATTTTAGAAGTTTTAGATTTACTTTTTGTAGCCACCTTTACCTCCTTTAGAGGAACA
>Ga0181418_1000354_pt1 | contig 15396 bp, 11 predicted proteins | sample 41SPOviralmetaG_FD_130143 | JGI IMG/M metagenome (GOLD analysis project Ga0181418, IMG submission 130143) | Marine viral communities from the oligotrophic San Pedro Time Series (SPOT) site, San Pedro Channel, CA, USA - 41 SPOT_SRF_2013-03-13 | ecosystem: Environmental > Aquatic > Marine > Strait...
CTAAATAATGGCATTTGGACAACAACAAATATTTCCGATAGACTTTAATAAAAGTGCAGCTGTAGGAGTAAATTTACCTTTTTCAGGACCTATGGGTGTGTCTAATTCTGCAATTAGTGGATCTAATTTATTATTTAATCCTTCTAATAAAATTAATACACCATTTTCATCAAATTATACAACAGCAGCAGCAATTAAAAATAATTTAATTAATTATTTTTTAACTAACCCAGGTGAACGTCCTTTAAACCCCCAATTTGGTGCAGGGCTAAGATCATTTATTTTTGAACAATTAACAGATGATAATTTAGATTTTTTAGAATCAAGAATACAACAAAACCTTGAAACTTTTTTTTCTAATATAAATATTTTAAATTTAGAAATAAATAAGACTAATGATTCACAAACTATTAATGTAGTACTAAAATATTCAGTTAATCAAACAAATATTACAGATACTTTAAATATGAACTTTACATAATGGCACAACCTAATAGAGATATAAAATATTTAAACAGGGAATTTAGTGATATTAGAGCTAAATTAATAGAATATTCTAAAACTTATTTTCCTAATACCTATAATGATTTTTCTCCTACATCACCTGGTATGATGTTTATAGAACAATCTGCTTATGTAGGTGATGTAATGTCATTTTATTTAGACAACCAATTACAAGAAACATTTACTCAATTTGCTAGACAAACAAATAATTTATATGAATTAGCTTATATGTTTGGATATAAACCTAAAGCAACAGGAGCAGCCCAAGCTACTTTAGAATTATACCAACAAGTCCCAGGCAAAACCGTAGGATCTAATGTTGTTCCTGATTTTGATTATGCTTTAACAATAGGAGAAAATACTACAATTAATTCAAATTTAAATCCTGAAGCAACTTTTATAATAGAAGATAAATGTGATTTTTCAATTTCAAGTTCTTTAGATCCAACTGAAGTATCAATATATCAAATAGCAGGAAATATTCCTCAATATTTTCTCTTAAAGAAAAAAAGAAATGCTATCTCGGGTACAATAAATCAAAAATCTTTTAGTTTTGGTGATTTTGAACAATTTCCTACAATTAATATTAATACTAACAACATAATAGGAATATTAGATTGTGTTGATAGTGATGGTAATGTTTGGTATGAAGTAGATTATTTAGGTCAAGAAATGGTTTATGATAGTATTAAAAACACTAATGTAAATGATCCTAATTATTTTAATAATAAAAATAATACACCTTTTTTACTCCAATTAAAAAAAGTACAAAGAAGATTTGCTACAAGATTTACTTCAGAAACTAATTTACAAATTCAATTTGGAGCAGGTAACCCTAATGATACTGATGAAAAAATAATTCCAAATCCAAATAATATAGGTATAGGTTTACCATTCGAAAAAAACAAACTTACAACTGCATATTCTCCAACAAACTTTTTATTTACTAATACTTATGGAATCGCTCCTACAAATACTACTTTAACCATAAGATATTTAACAGGAGGTGGTGTTGAATCTAATGTTCCTTCTAATGACTTGCAAGGAATTAATACTACAAATACTAAATTTAATTTGCCTAATTTAGCAGATGATACTATAGCTAATTATGTATTTGGAACTGTTGCTGGTAATAACCCTTCAGCGGCTGATGGTGGTCAAGCTGGAGATACAGATGAAGAAATTAGACAAAATACTTTAATGCAAATAGCAGCACAACAAAGATCGGTTACATTAGATGATTATATGGTTAGAGCTATGAGTATGCCTCCTAGATTTGGAACTATAGCTAAAGCATATATAGAAAAACCTACATTAGATACCCAAGTATCTACAGTTGAAACTTTATGTATGTATATTTTATCACAAAATACAAATGGAGAGTTTACTAATGCTTCAGATGCATTAAAAAAGAATTTAAGAACATATCTTTCTCAAAATAGAATGATAGGAGATAGTATTGAAATAAAAGATGCCTATGTTATTAATATAGGTATTGATTTTGAAATAATAGTATTACCTAATTTTATAAATAGTCAAGTAATATTAGCTTGTATTAATTCATTACAAGAATATTTCAATAGAGATAAATGGCAAATAAATCAACCTATAATTATAAGAGATTTATTTGTAAGATTAGATAGGATAGAAGGAGTTCAAACAGTAAAAGATATTAAATTTACTAATAAAGTAGGAGCTTCATTAGGATATTCTCAATATGGATATGATTTATCATCAGCCACATTAAATAAAGTAATATATCCTAGTTTAGATCCTTCTATATTTGAAGTAAAAAATTTAAATGATGATATAAAAGGTAGAGTAGTACCTTTATAAAAATTAAATATGAGTTTAAAAGATAAATTATCAACCCAAGGTTCAAATTATAATCCTGTTGTTAGAACTAATGCTTACAATATTCCTGGAGGGCAATATGTTAATATTAAAGCAACCAATTTAAATGATAGTGAATATTCAATTGGTGGACCTATCAAAAATTTAAAAGGAAATATTGTAAATAATACTTTAAACCAATGGGATGAAAATTTACCTTATTTATCACAATTTAATCAACCATTTAATTTAGATTCTTATTACTCAGAATATGCCCCACCTGAATCACCTTCAAAATTTGAAAATACTAAAAATAAAATAAATAATTATTTAAATAATGTCAAAGATGGAGCATCAAATGCACTTAGTGATATAGGTGATTTTTTTTCACAACAACCTTAAAATTTAAGACTAATGGCAGTATATAAATTATTCCCTATAAAAGATGCAAGTATCTATTCATTTTATCCTTTTATGAATTCAGGGATAGATGCTGTTAACCAAATATCAAACTTAAATATCTCAGTAGATACTAGCCCCCAAGTAGCTAGAACCCTAACAGAATTTTCACAAGAAGAAATTGAAGACACTATTAACAATTTAATATCGGGTTCCCAATGGACTGCTAATTTTAGACAATTTATAGCAACAGCTCAAGGTATAGTTGAATCTATATTTGTAGAAGTTTATCCTGCGGGTTCATATTGGTGGAATGGTTCAGGAATGTATTTAGATGTTCCTATGACTACAGATGGTTGTTCTTGGGCTTCTCCCGCTTTTGAAGGTTCTGGTTTAGGATGGCCTATGAGTGGAAGTGATGCTGCTGGAAATCCAGTAACGGGGTCTTATAACCCAAATTTTTCACCTATTGGAGGAGGGACCTGGTTTCCAAATTATAAAGCATCTCAATCATTTGATACAAGAAGTGAAAAAGATTTAAATATAGAAGTTAAAGATATAGTAGATAAATGGTATAGTAGTTCGATAGTATATCCTTCAACAGCATCCTTACCAAATTATGGTTTTTTAACTAAATTTGAAGATGTTGTTGAATTTAATAGCAATCCTCAGGTTCAACCTGTAATGCAATTTTATAGTGTTGACACTAATACTATATACCCACCACAATTAGAATTTAAATGGGTAGATTACCAAACAGTACTAACGGGTTCTGCAACTGGAAGTATATTACAAACTACAAATATAGTATCTTCATTAGCTGAAAATCCAGGTAAATTTACACCTCAAGGAGTAAATAGATTTAGATTTAATGTAGCACCTAAATATCCACCTAGAGTTTGGACTACATCATCTTTATACACATCTGTAAATTATTTACCAACAGAATCATATTATGGTGTAAAAGATTTGGATACCAACGAATTTGTTATAGATTTCGACGAAACATATACTAAATTAAGTTCTGATAGTCAAGGCAATTATTTTAATTTATATATGAATGGATTAGAACCAGAAAGATACTACAAAATATTAGTAAAAACTAAATTAAAAGGTTCAACAATGGTATTGGATGATAATTATTATTTTAAAGTAGTTAATACATTATAATGTCTAATAATATAAAATTAAATAAAGACGTATTTAACAAAAATTCTTATACTAAAGTAATTGATACTAAGTTTAAAGAATTAGGAGTAAAAACTGTAGAAGAACAAATACAAGAACAACCTTCAGTTCAAGAATTTTTTAATATGTATAATGAATTATTTTTTCAAATAAATGAATTAGGTCCTACAAATTCCCATGAATTTTTAGTAAAAACTAGCGGAGAATATATTAATTTTTCTGCAGAAAATGATATTATACTATTATTACAAGCCGAAATAGCTACATTAAGAGAACAATTATTAGAAGCCCAAAAACAATCTGCAGATTTTGTATCATCGATTCCAGAACTTCCAGACATACCTGAACCTGAAATACCTGAATCTGAACCTATTGAAATACCCAACCCAGTAGTTGAAACTATAACACAACCACAACCAGCAGCCCCACCAAAAACAATATCTAATAAACAAAGAGTAATAGATGATTTTAAAAAATATCCAAAATCTACTAAAAATAAAAGAGCAGCAAGACTTAATTTAAGTAAAAGTTTCATTAAAAAGATAAAAAAAGAAAATAATTTATAATGGCTACCCCAATACCATCGGACAAATATCAGTTTCAATTTTATAAACAATCAGATTCAGGATTAATTCCACAAGTTGATTTAGATACTTCTTTAACAGGTTCTAGCTTTATAGAATTTAGTATTTACAATTTAAATAATGAGTTATTATATTTTACTAATAATTATAAAAGATATACAGTTTTAGATGATAGCCCTTCATCTGGAGAAGGAATATCTCAATTTGACATTGATCCTGATATAGATGTTCAATTTCAAGGTTATGATAATGGAGAATATGTAGCGTATTATAATTTTTTAACAAATAGAATAGGTTCTCAATTTCAGCAGCTTTTTATATCTGAAATTTCATCTGATAGAACTGAACTTAGATTAGATAGTACAGCTTTATCTAATTTTGATATAGAAGATCAAACTGAGGATTTCATAGATTTTAGAGAAGAAAATATTTATTTTACTGATTTTCAATTAAATTTTGGTAATAATCAATTAGTTATAGCTAATAATATAAAATTAGATGATGAAGATGAAAATAATTTATCTATTTTAATTAAATTATATGAACCTTTACCTCCTCAATTTGATTTACAATCACAACTTTATGTTGTTACAATTTTATCAAATCCTGAAGCATTTAAAGTAAATTATGTCCCCCAAATCCAAGATTTTACAGACTTTATTACTTTACAAGGTCCTAATTTTAATATTAATTATAAAAACGAAATAAATAATTCTTCACAAAATCTTTCAGAAAATGATATTTTATTAGGTAGTTCAACCTCATCTTATAATGAATTGCAAGGATTATTATCCCAATCTTCTATTAATATAAGTATAGACTATAACTATTATAATGAATTTATTCATTTTAGTTCAGCTCAAACCCGTTTAGAAAATTTTTATTATAAAGCAAGTTTATTAGAACAATATTCGGGTTCAATATATGAATTACAATCAACTTCTGGTTCATCTACATCTATTACTCTATTTAAAAATAAAATTAATTCTATTATTACTAATTTTGATGGTTATGATAAATTTTTATATTACCAATCAGGTTCTAAATCTTGGCCTAAAACTAATTTTACTAAACCTTATGAACTAGCTAAAACAGGAAGTACTGCTGTTAAACAGTGGTATGGAAGTTTAGTTGAATCTGATCCTTATTACGGTGGCCAGTTATATGATGCTTGGTATTTTGATAATCAAAACCCAGATGAACTTAAAAATTCAATCCCTGAATATTTAAGAGAAGACCCAGCAAACCAACCATATGATTTATTTATTGATATGGTTGCTCAATATTATGATAATGTTTGGGTATACACTAAAGATATTACACAAAAATATAATGCAGATAATAGATTAGATTTTGGGGTTAGTAAAGATTTAGTATCCGATGCTATTAAAGATTTTGGGGTTAAATTATATCAAAATAATTTTTCTAATCAAGAATTATACACAGCTTTCTTAGGAATGACTCCTAATGGTAGTTTATTCCCTTTCCCAGAAATAACAGGATCATTACCTGTCCCTACAGGAATGGAGTTTGTAAATACAATGATTTCAGCATCAAATGATGTAATATCAATGGATGATACTAATAAATCTCTATATAAAAGAATTTACCATAATATTCCTTATTTATTAAATAAAAAAGGCACTATTACGGGTTTAAAAGCTTTAATTACTACATTTGGTATTCCTGATACTATATTAAGAGTATCTGAATTTGGTGGTAAAGATAAAGTAAATATTAATGATTATGATTTATATTTTAATAATTTTAATTATTCATTTGATACTAGAAATAATAATTTTATAACTACTCCTTGGGGAGATAATACTATAGAACCAGGTATTAATGATAAATGGAAACCTAGTCCTAACTATGATGGTTTAGATTCTGGAGCTAATACGGTTCAATTTAGATTTAAAGCAGAAGAAATTACATCTGGAACCCCTCCTTATGGTTTAAGTAATGAAAGACAAACTTTATGGGATTTAACTAGTAATGGAAATGTTGGAATTAGTAGTCAACTATATTTAGAATATCGCGAATCAGGTTTATTAAGTAGTTCATTATATAATGGTTCTATACCTGACCCTAATTATAAAAATGGAAGATTAGTTTTTTTACCCGATTCATCAACCCCTTCAATAAGTGCTATTATAGAATTACCTTTTTTTAATGGGGGTTGGTGGTCTGTGCAAGTTAAAAGAATAAATTCCACTACATTTGTATTATCAGCAGGAAATAAAATATATAATGGTAATACAGGAACTTCAATAGGTTTTTATAATACCTCAAGTATTGAAGGAAATGTAAACTCATGGAATAGTTCTTATTTATCTAATTTTGCTAAAACCCATGAAGATGGAACTACCACTAACTACCCAGGTTTTTCTGGATCACTTCAAGAAATAAGATATTACACTACACCTATTAGTGAAAGTAGATTTAAAGATTATGTAATGAATCCTTTATCTTTTGAAGGTAATGGAATAAATGGATCCCCAGATCAATTAATATTTAGAGCATCATTAGGGGGTGAATTGTTAAAAGATATTACAACGGGTTCTAATACACCTACTTTATATGGTATAGGAATATATGGTAATTCTAATTATGGAAGTACCCCAGTTATAGGTAGTAGTACTACAATAGAACAAATGTCTACTTCTTCAATCCATCCTAAAGTAACAGGATCTTGGGTTGCTACTTCTTCATTTATGAGTGGAGATAGTTCTTTTACTTATAATGTATCCCTTAACCCATTATCTAATACAGAAACTTTCTTTTTAGATCAACCTGCAGTAGGTATAAAAAATAGAATTACAGATAAAATAAGGTGGGAAGATAATAATCTTCCTGGAAATACTTTATCTCAATATCGAAAAATATCTCAAACAACGGAAGCAAGTGCATCATATTCTGAAAATATAAATTATTTAGAAGTAGCATTTTCCCCACAAAACCAAATTAATGATGATATTATAGGACAATTAGGTCATTTTAATATTGGTGATTATATAGGTGACCCTAGACAAAGATCATCTAGGTCTATAATTTATCCGGATTTAAATAATTTAAGTGAAGAGTATTTTAAAAAATATATTAAACAATATGATTTAGTAGATTTTGTTAGATTAATAAAATTCTTTGATAATTCATTATTTAAAATGATAAAAGATTTTATACCTGCAAGAACTAGTTTAGCATCAGGTTTAGTAGTAAAACAACATTTATTAGAAAGAAATAAATACCCTCAACCACAAGTATCATACTCGGAAGAAGATTTAACTGGTTGTATTAAGTCTCATAAAATATGGAATACTGCTTCTCAAGAAACTGAAATATCTTGTTCTAGAATAGTAACAACAGAGGGAGGGCCTGCTGGCATGTTTAATCCTTTTAATAATGATTATATTTTAAATATAAGTAGTTCTACTATAACCACAGAATTTAATTATCAAGCTACAGTAACAAATATTGTCTTACCTATAGAAGAAAATACATTTATCTCATTTGGTGGGGGTACAATTAATACCTTAGCCCCAAATTTAGAATGGTTTGAAAGATTTATAAGTGCATCTTATGATGGTAATCCAAATCTTTGGGTGGATTTAACAGGTAATGGGGTTCCAATTGTTACTCCTTTTTTCTCTGGTTCATCTTTTACCTCAGTAAAAAGAGCTCGAGTTGCCGATATAGATTTAATTAACAATAAAATAAATTTAGCCAGTGGGTATAGCATAAGTACCACGGGACAAGATGGTTTTCAATTTTCTTTTTACTCATCATCGATAGGAAATTCTACTAGTTTTTTCTCTTCATCCCAAGAAATAGTACCTAATGATTTTTATTATTATAATACACCTCCTCAATTTAATATTACTCAAAGTTTTCCGGTTACTACCCCTTCATTATCTGGATCAGTAACTAGAATACATAGATCACAAGATGAATTTTATAATGGTGAATTTAGTGGTTCTACTTTAATAGTAACTAATGGTGAATTAAATGAAGATTGTGAACAGTTTAAATCTATTAGTACTAAAGGTGGAGACTACAGAATAAGATCGTATAATTCAGTAGATGATGTTTTTGGAAGTTTTATATCTACAAATAACCTTCCATTAAATGGATATATACAAACCTGGTTTCAAGATGATAGTTCAAATACTCCACTTCCACCTCCAAACCCAACTGTATTATCAACTAGTAATTAAAATATTTATATAGAATGGCAGGAGATTTATTATATATTAAAGTAGCTCGAACAGATGGAAATGGTAATGATTTAACTGATACCCTAGAAACCTTATCTAATATTACGTTACCCTCAGGATCAAGTTTTAATACTTACACTATAAACAGTGCAACTAGAACTAATGATTATTATTTATACTATGTTACTGCTCCTGATAGAAAAGATATAGATAATGTAGATAAATCAGATTTACTTTATTCTTTTTCAGGTTCTTATAATACTAATATATCCTTAAATAATATTAATTCATTACTACCTATAGTAACTTCATCTGTAGATAATTTAAATTTCTTTATCCCTGCGGGTACTACTAGTAGTTTAGGATACCCTAGAAATATAGGATCATATAAAATACCAACACTACCTAATAAAAATTTAGATATTAGAATTTCTTCTAGTATACAATTTCTTGTAGAAGGATCAAGATCTACTACAACAGATGTAACAGCTTCAATAAGAATTTTATCAACTCCTTTTGTTACTAATAATCCTCAAAACCCAACAGTTTTAGCAGAACAAGTATTAACTCAATCGGCTCAAGATTTAGATGGTACTGATTTATTATTTACGGGTTCATATGATTTATCAACCACAGTAAATAGAGGATCTTTTATCCCAGGACATTATATTTATTTAGATGCAAAAGTTACAGCAAGAAATTCAGGGGTAAATGTACCTACATTTTTTAATGATGGAAAATTTACAAATGGTATTATTGAAATAACTTCTTCTGCTGCTATAAATAATTTTAAAACTATAGTAATAGAACCATTTTTAACTTCTCCCTTTGAAGGAACTGATTGTGATGTACTATATGGAAATGCTTCTCAACCTGTTTTTAATCCTTTTTTACAAGATATAGATTATGGAAATGGTCAAATTATTCCTATAAATAATGAAGCTATTATAAGTGGCTCTGCTACTAAAGGAACAGTCCCCGAATCTTATTATACAGCTTTATCTAGTGTTATTTTAAAATATAATGGTTCTAAAATCCAATCTCAAAAATATAACATTTTTACAGAACCTTTAGAAAAAACAGATTTTGACCAACCCTTTAACATAGGAACATATGGAAGAACTCCTTCTATAAGTGTTAATCAATCTTTAGTTGGATTTGTAAATTTTATTAGAGACTTAACTCCTTTAATAGATGGTGTTGTACAAGCGGAAATTAAATATTTAATTAATAGTCAAGGAGATGCTGTATCTCCAAATTTATCTGATATTACTATACTTGATTCTCAACATAATTTTACAGATGGAGGTGATTTAGAAGTTTCATTAATTGAACCCCCTTCTGGATCAGGTATGCAAGTTTTAAATGGAATAAAACGTATACTAAAAGGAGGATATAGAGTAGAACCTATTTTATTCACTCAAGTAGTTGCAAATCAATCCCAACCAGAATCAATTATATTTGAAACAAGTATAAGTAACCCAGTTCAAGATCTTAGAAATGAGGTATCTCTTGATAATATTATTACATATAATTTCAATACAATTACTACCGTTTTATTTAATAATGTACAAACAACTCTACCTGGAAGTGCTTTATATAATAGTGCAACAGGAAAATATACAATAAATGCAACTGCTGAAGCAAGTGGGGTTACATTAGTAATGTCAACCCAAATAAGAGGATATATGGATGGCCCTTATGCCCCATCAAATGTAATAGGCCCAGCTAAAGTTTCACTTGTACAAAAAAGAGGAAGCGTAGAAACTAAACTACAAACTGTAGATTGGAATCCTGGATTTATTGGAATATCAGATCCTGCTACTAATGAATATTCTCCCCTTATTAATATAGCACTAGAATCAGGACAGTATTTAGATGGAGATGAATATTTTGTAACAATGGATACTACTAACTTTACTAGTTACTTATATAAGGTAATAACAATAGTGTCATTATCAACTCAATATGGTACTAGTGATGGGAATTTTGATATTAGTCAAATCCCATCAACAGTAAATATTTCACCGGTTCCAGCAGCAGCTATGCCTATTTGGGGAGTTGATTCAAGCAATAGAACAATAATTACATCTTCTATCATAGAAATTAACCAATCTTATGGTTTTTTAAAACAAAAAAGAATAATCTCTTCCTCTTTTACTGCTAGCGGAACCCCAGCATTAACAGATGAAACCCAACAACTTTTCACAGTTAAACCTGGAGATGAAATTAAATTTGAAGGTCAAGAAAGTAAAGTTTTTACAGTAGTTAATGTACAATCTCCAAGTCAATCTCCAACAAGTGAATTATTGGTAGAATTAGATAGAGAAGTGTCTCCTGCAATTGATTTAAATCTTTTTCTTTTAAGGAGGTTTGAACCTGATGGATCTTCAGTTATATTTAACCAAATAAAGCCACCAGGGCCATCTGGAACAGCTTTTATTAAACCTAGATTTACAACTGAGGCTCTAAATAAGGATGTAGATCAGTTTATACAAGATTTAAAAAGTAAAAATTTATTAACTTAATAAAAACATTAAAAACACATATTTATACACATATAATTAAACACAAATGGGATATTTAAATAATCAAGTAGTAACAGTTGATGCTATTTTAACAACAAAAGGTAGAGAATTATTAGCAAGAAATGATGGTTCTTTTAGAATAACACAATTTGCATTAGCAGATGATGAAATAGACTATACATTGTATAATCCTAATAACCCCTCAGGTTCTGCATTTTATGGAGAAGCATTAGATAATATGCCTTTATTAGAGGCTTTTGCAGATGATTCTCAAACAATGAAATATAAATTAGCTACATTACCAAGAGGTACAGCAGTTTTACCAGTATTAGATTTAGGATTTTCAGCTATAACATTAAGACAAGGGGCTTCTTTATCATTAACTCCTCAAACATTAAATTATTTAGGTAATGCTACAGCTTTTGAAACATCAGGATATACAGCCACAATAGCAGATATTAGAACAATGGCTACTTTTAATGGGGTAGGAATTCAAAGCCAAGCTGCAACAACTCAAAATGCTACTTCAACACAAACTTTAGGAACAAATATATCTTCAACAGTAATAGGATCTCAAATTAACTTAAGAGCAACTACTATTAATACTTTATTTGGATCTAACACCCAATTATCGACAACATTAACCGTAGTAGGATTGGATAGTGGAGCTAGAATTACTATTCCTATAACTATTACTAAAGCAACAACATTATAAAAATTAAAAAATGGGATTTAAAAGATTAGACGCCGAAGATTTTGTAGTTAGTGCTGATGCAGTACAATCTACAGCATGGTCAACAGATACAGCTACATTAAGTACATTTTTTACTTCCTCAGTGCAAGCTGCAGGAACCTCAGGAAACTATTATTTAAGTGTATACCAATCAAACCCTTCATTTGATGGTGCTGCTATTCAGTTTGATATAGCATATGGAAATAAGTTAGGAAGTGGAAGTGAATATTTTAATAATACTTATCCAAATCGAACTCCATCTTCTACAACATATGGTCAATATAGAACAATGATATTAGAAGACGAAAATACTAATTTTCAGTATGGAACTGATACTAATACTTATACTGGAGATGATTTTTGGGTTATTTCTATAGATAGAGCTAGATATAAAGAAAAAATGTATCCTCAAACTTTTAATTTGGTTTTATCAAGTTCAAAAGGTCCACTATATTTAACTAATAATGTTAATAATACTCAAATACAAAGTTTTTTAGGTTCTTCTAGAGTATTACAAGTAATATCAGGTTCTAATGGTACTGCTAGGACTGGAGGAGGAGAAGTAAATAATTCTGGATCTTATGGTTTATTTTTTCCTGAATTAGGGACTATTTTATTAAATCCCGCAGCAGTTTCTCAATCTATTCATGTAGATTCTAATAAATCTTCAGACTTAACTAATGGTACTAATCAAGCTACTTTATATGATGCTATAAATTTAGGATCATCTTTTCAATTAAACTCAGAAGAAACTATTACTTCTGATTATGTGTTTGTTAGATCTAGAAATGCTGAATTTAATTATTCTACTAACCCATCTTTTATATCTGGTTCAACAGGTGAAGTAGTTTTTGACCAATTTATTAATAATCCTCAAGTATATATTACTACTGTAGGAATGTATAATGATGCAAATGAATTAGTAGCAGTAGCAAAACTTTCAAGACCCTTACTTAAAGATTTTACAAAAGAATCCTTAATAAGAGTCAAACTAGATTTTTAAGATGAATGAGTGTTTTCAAGTCATTAACAACATCGGATGTTTTAGTAACTCCATTTAAAGTAAATAAAAGTTTTTCTTTTAAGGGAGCAAATGCTCTTACTGCTTCAAATGCAGGTATAGATAGATTCCTAGGAAAAAATATTCCTTATATATCTGGTTCTGATTTAACTGGTCAAATTACAAGCCAATCCCAAGCTTTAATATACCAATCAGCTAAACAATTATATTATTCAAATTTTATATCAGGCAGTAATGGTTCACCTATTACTACTGCTTCTTTCAATACTGATGGTACTATAACTTCTACAAATGGGGCTTATCAACCCATGTATGAAAATTTCCTTCAATCTACATATACTGCAAGTAGATATTTTCCAACAGGATCAGAAGAATATATATCAATGTTTTCAATTCCTTCAAATATATTTGGAGAATATATTAAACCAGGAACTTTTACTATTAATACAAACACATTTGGAAATTACACGGATAATGGTGAAGGAGGTTTAATGAGTGGAAGTTCTAAAGTAGGTGATATAATATATAATCAGGGAATAATTATTTTTACTAAAACAACCCCTTCATCTAATATTCAAAATTTATCAAATATTAGAAATATAACTTGTTCTTTTCAAAGTACAATGACAATATATGAATCCCAATATAAATGTACTTTAAATCCAAACGAATTCACATACACACAAAACCCATCAGCTATTTCAGGTAGTACTAATAGTGGAATAGTATATAATTTTTTAACAGGTTCATATTTTCAACCTTATATAACAACAGTAGGGTTATACAATAATGCAAATCAATTAGTAGCAGTAGGAAAATTATCACAACCTTTACAAAGTTCTAATGTTACTGATACAACTATATTAGTTAACTTAGACTTATAATATTTATAGACATGGCAAAAACATTATCAAAATCAGGAATATTAACAGGACAAACTATAGAAGCTTCTGAAATATCACAATCTATAGATGCCTTAACTGGTATAGAAGCATACAATCTTACTTTTTCGGGATCTTTAAATTTAACTGGAAGTATTGTAACTGGATCTATTTCTAATGCTATAACTGCATCTTATGCTATAACTGCATCACATGCTTTAAATGTAAGTAGTGGTGGAGGAGGAGTAGGTGATTTACAACAAGTAATGACTTCTGGTTCTTCTACTACAATAGCAATTACAGGCTCCGCTATAAGTGCAAGTGGAGATGTTATAACTCAAAAAGTAGGAATTATAGATGGAGCTGGTATAGGATTTGGAGCTAATTTTACAAGTGGTAATGAAGATTCAGATGTAGAAATTTTTACAGATTCTGTGGGAGAAATAAATTTTTCAAAAAATAATATTGCTGTATTATCTATTTTATCAAGTAATGAAATACTGATTAATCCTATATATTCTTTCAAAGAACCTCTTAATGTTACAAATAATATAACAGCATCAGGTGTTATAAGTGCTAGTAGTGACATATATGGGAGAGATGGTAGATTTTCAAGAGGAACAGTTGAAGTAGAGATTATAGGATCTACTTCTGAAGGAATAATAGGCACACAAACTAATCATGATTTATCTCTTAGAAGAAGCAATATTGAAAAACTAAGAATTACAGAAACAAGAACAATTTCCCCCCAATCTCTTTTAGTAACAGGTTCAATAACAGTATCTGGATCTGGAGCTCAAACCCCACATTTAAATATAATGGGTGCTATAAGTGCAAGTGGAGGAATTGAAGGTGCTACAATAAACATTAAAGGAGGTACAGCTTTATCTACAGATACCAATGGATATTTAACAATATCAAGTTCTAAAGTTATCATTCCTAATTTACCCACTTCAAATCCAAATGTTGTAGACCAATTATACACTACTGATTTAGAAGGAGTAAGAGTAATAGCTGTATCAGACGGATAATTAAATCTTAGTATTAACTAAAACAAATATATGAAATGGATAGGTCTTCAAGGAGAACCAATTGATACCATTACAGATTTCCCAGATAACACATTCGGATTCGTTTATAGAATAGTACATAAACCTACAGGTAAATCCTATATAGGTAAAAAAGTATTATATCATAATAGAAAAGTTAAATTAACTAAAAAAGATTTAGCAATGTATGAGGGGGTAGTAGGTAGGAAACCATCTTACAAACTAACAATAAAAGAATCTGATTGGTTAACATATTGGGGTTCAAATAAATTACTTAAGGAAGTAATGGAATTAGAACCAATAGATAATTTTGAACGTCACATAGTTAAAACAGCCCCCGATAAAAAACTATTAACATACTATGAAACGCAAATGCAATTTGTACATCAAGTATTAGAAAAACCTGATGAATATTTTAACGATAATATATTAGGTAAGTTTTTCACAAAAGATTTTGAATTA
>Ga0181418_1000355_pt1 | contig 15377 bp, 22 predicted proteins | sample 41SPOviralmetaG_FD_130143 | JGI IMG/M metagenome (GOLD analysis project Ga0181418, IMG submission 130143) | Marine viral communities from the oligotrophic San Pedro Time Series (SPOT) site, San Pedro Channel, CA, USA - 41 SPOT_SRF_2013-03-13 | ecosystem: Environmental > Aquatic > Marine > Strait...
AGAATCCGCAAATAAAATCGCCACAGGAAGGCCGTACAGCGGCTTTGGGAAAGGCCGATGGTGGATTGCCCACCCAGATATCTCGCAAAAGGTCACGTTCAAAGGTAAGCCCAAGGAAAGAGTTCATAGAACAGAACCGACTCAGGCTTAACTATGAACGCAAGTTCAGGGAGCAGTTGCAGACATTATTCACCCGCACAGGTCGGGACGCTGCAAAGCAGTATAATCAATCTGAAACATTAGGCAGAACATCTCAGGACTTCTCAGGCAAGCTGGCTGACTTGCTCACCAGCCATTACAGGGCGGTGATAGATGCGTTTGGTCTAAGGATATTGCGTGACCGCAAACAGGATAGCCAGTTTGAAACCATCATCAGGCAGTATGTCAGGGATGTGGGCGGCATCAGGATAACCCAGATAAGCAATAGCACCATGCAGCAAATAAATCGCGTGGTCGAGAATGGCCTGAAGGAAGGGCTTGGCGTTGCGTCTATAGGCAAGAGCATAAGGGAGACAATGGATAGTCCCTTTACCAGATATAGGGCAAACACTATTGCCAGAACAGAAACGCACTCAGCCGCCAGTTATGCCAATCATCAGGTCAATGCCAGTTTTAATATCCCTAATCAGGTCAAGCGTTGGGTGTCTGTGGCTGATGCTAGGTCGAGAGCCACCCATGTTGCGGCTAATGGACAAGAGGTTCAGCTTGATGAAGACTTTATCGTGGGTGGTGTGGCTATGGGATACACTGGCGATCCCAAGGGCGGGGCTAAGAATGTCATAAACTGCCGCTGTGTCACGCTCTACATTGATCCAGAAGAAGAGGTTATTCAGGATGAGAATACAGTTGTGGCTCAAAAGCCAATCAAAGAGCCTCTTCCAGAGCGTAACAGGGATGCGCCGATTACGCCGCTGGACTTAGCTAACATCAAGATTCTCACAAAAGCTAACGCCAAGAAAGAGCTTGATAAGCAACTCAGTGAAGCCGCAAACGATGACCGATATTTAAATAAGAACAAAGGTCATTACAGCGGCACAAAAGTTGAAAACTTTGGTCGCGCAGTATTTAGCAGAGATTTAACAGACGAATCTGCGTCCGTCATTTTAGCGATTAAGCCAGAACTTGATCAGATTACGGATCGACTTGACTTGCCCAGAATTAGAGGCATCGTTGTTAAGTCAAGCAATAGCTATAATATGGCTATGGGTGACGGCCTACTCTACATTAATCATCGTTACCTAAACGATTTAGTTGGTATGAGATTGCACAAATCAAGGGGTATGTCTGGTGCAGAGCGTCAGAGGCTTGTTTCAGAGTTAGCTGAACAAGGTCAGCCCGACTTAGACCAATATCGATCTATAGGTGATCGTATGCAAGAGATCATGGCTAAAATAGATGAAAACCGTAGCCTGAAGCCGACTATAGGATTGAACGCTTATCTCTTGAGACATAATGAGCTTGCGAAGGAGTACAACACGCTAATCACAAAACGTAAGAGGCTAAAAACAAAAATAGATAAAAATAAAAGAGAGCGTGATGCTTTACTAGCCCCGCAAAGTGACTTGAAGGTATCAGATTGGAATCCATCAAAGCCACTCAAGGACAGGCCATTTAGCGGAAAGCAATATATCTCTGATCCGTTAGAGAGAGTCCGTCACACATTCTATCACGAAATGGGACATCAGATTCATCAGACCTATAAACTAGAAACAAGAAAAAGCCACCTTGATGCCGTTGCAAGAGCGCAACAAGGCAGAGATACGCCATTACCCCCTCGCATGGTTGAGCCAGATTGGACTGATACAAACAAGCCGCTTGACTCATGGCTTGAAAGCTCAAGCACAGAGAAGTTGCTATATGGGGGCGGCAGAAAAGGAAAAATAAACGATCCAGAAAAAGCAAAACTCACATGGTCTGAATATGGAAACCACAATGGGCATGAATGGTTTGCGGAGAACAATGCTAATTACTGGCGAGGCGACAGAGAAAAGGTTGACCCCAAATTCATCACCTTGATGAAAAACATATTAGAAGGGAATGATATCAATGACACTAGCTTTTGATAAAGCAAAAGCCTTGGTCATGGCAACTGGCGGAGACTTGGATAAAGAGCAAATGAAAATGTTTGATTGGCTTGCTGAAGCGTTTAGCTATGAAGAGCAAGCAGAACTAGAGTTGGATTTGCGTAGCGTGATACACCAAAGGCAAGAAGAGCCAGACGCTAAGATAAACGCCTGACCCTTACAGCTTAGTCGTGTTCTGGTGATTCCCTATCTGGGATAAAGAACCCCATCTCATTCATCTTCTCACGGATGACTATATCAAGGTCGCTTACAGACTTAGCTCCCTCACGGATGGCGTCTTGATATGCTTGATTGTAAGCGGTGTGCCGTTTATCGACTGGTTTAAGATTGTCCATTGCTTGACTCCTCTACAGAAAGAACAAGATGGGCAGGGAACAGAACATAGCCATTCCCAATACGCCCATGATTATTTTGAACGCCAGCATCACGCACCCCCTTGGGGGTACTTGATCACCTCATACACTCTGCCCTTGGTCACAAGCCGCGCTTGGTACTTGATCATCTTAGGCTTGGCTATACTGCCGCGCCTCTCAAGCTGGGGCATCCATTTCTTTGCATAGCGAATGGCGGCTTTGAGTTCTCTATCCTCATGCTGGGGTAGAGCTTTCCGCAACTTGCCGAATGTGTCATGCCCCTGTTTGACCAGTGAGATGACGCAAGCCGCTAGACGGCTCTTAGAGGCCACTGTTAGCTTTGGCTTATTAGACGACACCTTTACAGGCAAAGGACGCTCAGTGACGCTTGAGCCGCCAATAACGAGACAATCAGGATGATCCCTCAAAAGGTAGGTCGGTATTTCGATTATATTCATTTTAAACTCCATTAAACAGTTTGGTCGATAAAACGATTCTACCACTTTCGTTTACAAATGTCAACTTGGCAAAAATAGGGCAGGGTCGATAAACCCCGCCCATAGTTGATTTATGTGTTAATTCTATCGAAGTGTATGCCGTTAGCTTGAGCCATATCTGAAATCATGTTTAGCACCGCCTTGGCATCGTCTGTGCCTTGAGCGTGTAGCTTGAGCCGCACAGCATCTACGATATCATAGAGATTATCAGAGTGCTTCTGATCGGCCTCAATCGCATCCTCTTCTTTTTTGTCATCGATGATAGATTCCACTTTCGCTAAAATTTCCCGATAACAAGTTTTTTCTATAGTCCATTTAGGAACGCCGCCATCTAAGTTGATGCCGCTGGTGGTTTTGGAATCTTCAAGCAGGGTGTCAGCGCAGTATCGTGAAACAAACTGGCCTAGAACCTTTCCATCAGCATCGGTGTCGAAATCATAGTCAGCGTCATAAAACTCAATCATCGGTTCGGCATCATCGTGAACCAGACACATTTTACCCGTCATCATTCGACCATATCTGTCACCCTCGAACACAACCCGCACTGTCCAATCTTGGTTACGAGCCATATCAGTGATTGTAAAAACTTTTGTCATTTCTATTTCTCCTTTGGTTTGGTCGTGTGGTAAGCGGGGCTGTTAAGCCCCTACCTTGATAAGTTCCTTTGGTGTCCAGCCAGCTAGACGCTCTCTCTGCGCCACCAGTTGACCCTGAAGAGATTCGATAATCACTTTGTTTGAAACCTTGCGGTCACGCCCATAGCGGTCTTTGTACTCGCGGAAACCCTCTGGGTCAGTTGCGTGAATTGCGGTGACAATATTATCAATGTGCTTTTTCAGATAGTCACATGAAACCTCAAACGGTAACTCATAACCGCCGCCACACTCACCGTTGAAATATCCATGCTCAACTGTGTAACCGTGGGTGGCAATCTTGCCGCTGGTGTTGCTGACCTTATGGATACAACCACAAACCTGACAAGTGCCTTGGTGAGTTGCTTGGTTGCCAGTAGGCTTTGCAACAGGCTTTGGGGCTGGCTTTACAACTGGCATTGCCCGAATGTCGTTACGCATCTCAACCAGCTTTTGAACCAAATCCCACTCAATGCCAGCGGCCTTGAAGATTGGCTCATGCTTTGCTTTTACCTGATGCAGAAACAAGCAGAGGCTTGTCCAGTTGTAGCCAGCGGCTTCAAAAGCGTCACGATCTTTAGTTTTGTTCAGAGCGTCAAAAGCGCGGCTTAAATCATCACAGGCATCCTTTTGAGCCACCTTAGATGGGAAAGTGCCATCGACAGAAGCGGTAGCAGCGCGGGTCATATATTCAACAATCGTTTTCATAGTTAAACTCCTAGTTAATGATTTGGTCTATTCATCAAACCTAATCTCATTGTTTACATTTGTCAACAGATATACCTTATAAATACACAATATAAAATCTAATAAAAACAATAACTTGATTTCTGGGTCGGCCTGTCTGCGGAAATAATTTTGTCAGCATTTGCCAAGACCACAGATTTTTGTGTAAATTGTCAGTCAGGTGATTCGCATAAACAGCGTTGTTTATTTGATTTTTACAGTGTATGCTAGGCGGCAATAGGAGAAGCAGATGCCGATACCAAAGCCAAATTCAGGTGAATCGGAGTCTGATTTTATGGCAAGATGCACAGGTGATACCACCATGCTTGCCGAATACTCACAGCGTGACCAGCGGGTTGCAGTCTGTCTGAGCAGTTACCGCGATGGCGGGAAAGAGGAGACTGTGATGGATGAAGCCCTAGTTGAAGATTTCACTGATGATTTTGATGATGAGATGAAATCAGAAACGCTTGATGTTCAAGCAGAGCTAAAGGCTTACAGTGACGATGAAGATGAAGAAAAGGGCGTGTTCTCTGGATACGGCTCTATCTTTGGCAACAAAGACCTTGGCAATGACGTTATGATGCAGGGGGCGTTCTCTAAATCAATAGCAAGCAAAGGTCCTAAAGGCGTTAAACTCCTATATCAACATGATACCAAAGAGCCTATCGGCGTATTTGATGAAATTATTGAAGATAAAAAAGGTCTGCGTGTAAAAGGCCGCTTGGCTATGGGTACACAAAAAGGCCGTGAAGTTTATGAGCTAATGAAGATGGGAGCCATTGATGGCCTGTCCATTGGCTATAGGGTTTCTCCAAAGGGTGCAATGTACGATGAGCGTGGCAAAAAGCGTATGCTCAAAGAAGTTGACCTCATGGAGATAAGTGCTGTTACCTTCCCAATGAACACTAGGGCGAGAGTCCAAGCGGTCAAAGGGGAGCAACGGACGGTTCGTGAGTGGGAGGGCTTCTTTCGGGATGAAGGCGGTCTGTCTCGTAGCGAATCAAAAATGGCGGCAAATGCCGTTACAAACGCTTTAGACCAGCGAGAGGTTGGCATTGAGCAAAAAGAGGTAATGGATTCCATTGCCAATTTAACCAACATCCTAAAATCGTAAAGGGGCTATGACATGAGTGATGATGTCAAAACCGCAGTAGAGGGCATGGCAACAGCTTTTGAAGAGTTCAAAGCTACCAATGACGCTCGCTTGGCGGAAATCGAAAAGAAGGGTTCGTCCGACCCGCTGGTTGAAGAAAAGCTGAAAAATATTGAAGCTGACCTAGACCGCTTTGAGGACATAAACCAGAAGCTGACTTTGGCTCAAGAAGAGCAGAAGCAGTTTGGTGACAAGCTAGACAACATGGAAGCAATGTTGAAGCGGCCTGAAACTGGTCTTGAGGCAAAACAAGTTGATATGGCTGTTCAGGCTTTCGACAAGTTCTTGCGTAAAGGCGATGACAAGATGGAGCCTGATGAAGTTAAGGCTTTGACTGTCAACAACGACACAGGGGCGGGTTTCTTGGCTCCACCAGAGTATGTGAATGAGTTAATCAAAACTCTCACAGAAATCTCACCAATGCGTACTATTGCAAGGGTTCGGCAGACTAGCCAAAAGTCAATTCAAATGCCAAGCCGTACTGCAACATTCAGTGCAGCATGGGTGGCTGAAACTGGCACGAAGTCTGAGACAACTGGTTACACAACACAGTTGGAAGAAATCCCAACACATGAGCAGTATGCTCTAGTTGATATTTCAAATCAGATGCTAGAGGACTCAGTGTTCAACCTTGAGGCAGAAATGCAGCAAGAGTTTGCAACACAGCTTGCAAAGAACGAAGGCACAGCCTTTGTCTCTGGAAGCGCAGTCGGTCAGCCAGAAGGTTTGTTGACCAACGGTGACGTTGGTGAAACTGTATCTGGTAACGCAAACACATTGCTTGGTGATGGTTTGATTGACCTTGTTCATGCGGTGAAAACACCATATGGCACAGGCGCATCATTCGTCTTCAACCGCACAACCTTGGCTGCAATCCGCAAGCTAAAGGATACAGCGGGTCAGTATGTGTTCCAAGCTGGTATGATGCTCACCGCTGGTGTGCCAAATACTATTTTGGGCTATCCATATATTGAGATGCCAGATATGCCTGATGTTTCGGCTAATGCATATCCAGTAGCTTTTGGTGATTTCTCACGCGGTTACATGATTGTTGACAGGGTTAACCTTTCAATATTGCGTGACCCATTCACACAGGCATCAACTGGTAGTGTTCGGTATTACTGTCGTTCACGAGTTGGCGGACAAGTTGTCCTTCCTGAAGCTCTGCGTAAGCAGAAAATCTCAACATAAGGGAGAGTTGATATGAAAGACCTTTCAAACTCAATTAGCCCAGCCGTATCTATCATCTCGGCTGTCCGCACTGCGGCAGTTAATGGTGGTGGTGTCGATCTACAGGGCTATGAATCAGCAACCGTCCTTGTAGATGTTGGTGCAGAGGGTGATACACTCTCAAGTTCAGTTTATTTTGAAGTGTCATTAGAGGAATCTGATGATAACTCATCATTTAGTGATGTTGCACAGGCTGGCATCGTTGATGGAACTATCGCCGCTGGCGGTATCTTCCTGAAGCTAGACGGAACTGCGGGTGGTAACCCAGATACAACTGGTGCTATCTTCCGTGTAGGCTATGTCGGCGGTAAGCGTTATATCCGTGTTGTTCTTGCTAAAACAGGTACACACTCAAACGGAACGCCTATCGGGGCAATGGTTGTTAAGGGTAACGCTCGTCATACTGGCGATAATGCCTTTACTCCACATAACGCTTAAAAAGATGGGGGCAAGGTCTAGGTATCAACTAACCTTGCTCCCTAATTTCTGGAGGGCTAGATGGCTGTAAAAATGATTAGGGAAGCGGTTGGGGTTGCGAACCGCCTTGGGTCACAAACCAGAACATATGAAGCTGGCGAAGAATTGTCAGATAACGAAGATTGGGAAAAGGCTCGTAACGCCAATTTTATTGACCGTGGGCTTGCTCAAGAAACAAAAGTGGTAAAACCTAGCGAAACAAAGGCAACCGCCCCTGAGAGGGCTAGAAACGCTGATGGCACGCTTATTGGTGACGACAAAAGCACCCCAGACACAAACGAGGCTTGGGTAGGCGGCAAAGCCCCTAAGAAAGTAAAAACTAACGGTTAAGCATTGGGGGCATCATGAGCCGTGGAATAACCAGTGCGTTAAACACCGTATTCACATCATCACATATAAGGCCGTTTGTTGCGGTTGACTTAGACTTTTCTGGCGGCAATGTGACTGTCTGGACAGGTCTGGGAAACATTACGTTTGCAAGCACAACTTTTGTTGGGACTGGAGAGATTTTAGCCATATCACCAGTGACAGAAAATGGGTCAGTTGAAGCCAACGGACTTAATATAAACTTCAATGGATTAGATTCAGCATTGGTTTCAACCGCCCTTACAGAGAACTATCAAGGCAGAAACGCAAAGGTTTATCTAGGTAATATTACAGAGGCTTATGCAGTGGTTGCTGACCCATATCTCTTATTCAGTGGTCGTATGGACACCATGAACATATCAGATGATGGAGAAAGAGCTAATGTTCAAGTCTCATGTGAAAGCCGTTTGGTTGATTTGAACAGGCCAAAGATTAGAAGATACACACAGGCTGATCAATTAACAGAGTTTTCAGGTGATAAGGGGATGGATTTTATATCTAGCCTTCAAGAGAAGTCCGTTAAGTGGAGTGCTAAGTAATGGGCTTCTTCAAAAATTTTTTCAAAGCACTTACTGACCCCAAGACTTTAATCACAGCCGCAATCATGGCTCTTGTAAATCCTATTGCCGCAGTTAATTATCTTACGTCAGTGGCTATATATGCCGCTGCATCTGCCGCCTTATCAGCGTTATCTCCTGTGCCAGAAATGCCCAGCATGGGAGGCTATGGTGATTATGTAAGTGAGGCGCAGGGTCGTACTCAAATGATAAAACAGCCAGCGCAACCTCGCAGGGTCGCATACGGCAAGGTTCGTGTATCTGGCGTTTTGTCTTACATAAGCACTACAGATTCAGACAGTGTTCTGCATTTGGTTATCTCAATGGTAACGCATGAAATAAACAGTTTTGTAAGTTTTAGGATTGATGAATCAGCAGTTACTATGCAGGGCAATCAAGTTTCTGGACCCTCTAGGTTCTTGGATGGAAGCACCAAGCTAGTTGAAATAAATGAACATACTGGCTCAGACAACCAAGCCGCAGATACTTTATTAACGCAGAGAGCTAAAGAGTGGACAACGGCTCATAGGTTGCGCGGAATTGCATATATGTATGCACAGCTAAAGTTCAATTCTGATGCGTTCCCGCAGGGGTTGCCAAATATCTCAGCCGTGATTGAAGGCAAGAAGGTTTTTGACCCGCGTGATTCAAGTACAGCATATTCAAATAATGCGGCTCTTTGCATAAGAGATTATCTAACAGACACAAGATACGGTTTGTCCTGTAGCGCAGATGAAATAGATGACACATCATTTATTGCAGCGGCAAACACTTGTGATGAGAACGTAACGCTTGCGGCTGGGGGGACTCAAAAACGCTACACTCTAAATGGCACATTCCAAACAAACAGCGCACCCAAAAAGATTATTGAGAATATGCTCACATCATGTGGCGGCATATTGACCTACACAAACGGCAAGTTTCGCCTATTGGTTGCAGAATACAGAAGCCCAGCCATCACCCTTACTCAAGACGATTTTCATGGTCCAATACAACTGTCAGCAACCCAAAGCCAGATGGAAAATTACAACTCAATCAAGGGGGTTTATTCACCAGAGTCAAATGGGTTTATTGCAACTGATTACCCGCCGATTACATCAAGTACATTTGTATCTGAGGATAACGGAGAGACACGATACTTAGATTATGACTTGCCATACACAACAAACTCACCTCGCGCACAGCGTCTTGCTAAGATAATTCTGTATAGAAACAGGCAACAAGTGGTTCTGCAATGCCAGCTTTCTATGAAGGGGTTTGATTTAGCGGTTGGTGATACTTGTTATGTGACACTTCCAAGGTACGGCTTCAATAATAAGGTTTTTGAGGTCGCGGAGTGGAATGTTGCTGTTGTGGGCGGTCAAAATTTAGGCGTTGATGTGACGTTAAGGGAAACAAATAGCGCGGTATATGATTGGGATGCTGATGAGCAAGATTTCAAAGAAGATAATTCAACACTTCCTGACCCATTCGTTATCCCTGCGCCAGTGGTTACAGCCACAGACATTGTGCAAACCTTCCAACAAGGGGCGATAACCACTTTACAAGTTAATGTTAGCTCACCAAGCGTCTATGCCAATCAATTTGAAGTAGAGGCTAGAAAAACAACTGACTCCACATTTACATCATTAGGAACTCAAAAGGCTGGCATTTATGAATTGGTCAATGTTGAGGCTGGGGCAACCTACGACATACGCGCTAGGTCAATAAGCACATTTCAAACACGCTCACCGTTTACGACCATTCAACACACTATTGCTGGCAAGGGAACAAGCGCACCATCTAATGTTGCTGATTTTACGCTAGACTATCTAGGGTCAAATGCTTTGCTCACATGGACACCAGTAACAGACGCAGATTTATCTCACTATGTAATACGCCACCAAGGGGTCACTAGCGGGGGTGACTTCTCAAGTGGCATCACCCTAGCGCAAAAGGTCTCAAGGCCAGCTAACAGCGTCATAGTGCCAGCCCTAGAGGGTACTTATTTCTGCGTGGCGGTTGATAAGTACGGTAATAACTCAGCGTTAGCCGCCCAAACCATAGGTATTATTGACCAAGCCCCGATTGCCGCTGATTTCAAATTGATTTCATCAAATACTCAAAGCCCTGATTTTGATGGTGTAAAAACCAATGTAGTCAAGCCATCAGATGAAGATGTTTTAATTCTCAGTACAACCATTTTATTTGATAGTGGAACAGGCAACTTTGATGATGCGGATGGATTGTTTGATGGTGGTCCTGATGGGGTGGTATCTACCACAGGAACGTATGATTTTGATACTGTTATTGATTTAACAGCGAAACAAACTGCTAGATTATCATTCGCTATAACACAAACTCGCAGACAATACGATGCACAGAAGCCTACATCTCAAGGCACAACTGATTGCGAGATGCAAGTGGCAACCACAGATGATGACCCCACAAGTGGTTCAGCGTCATTCACAGCATTTTCTAGGGTGGTTGCGGGAGATTATAGCGCAAGAGGGTTCAAGTTTAGGCTTCTCATGTCCACAATAGATATTGATGACACGCCTGTTGTGTCTGCCTTGACTGTTAATTTATCTCTGGCAAGACGCACTGAATCACAGGGTAATGTAGCAAGCGGAACATCAGCCAGTGGGAAAGCTGTAACATTTGCCAATGCTTTTGGCTCAATAGATGGTATAAGCATCGCGGGTCAAAACATGAACTCTGGGGAGTTTTATCAAATAACAAATAAAACCACATCAGGGTTTACAATTATATTTAAGGAATCCAACGGCAATGTTGTGGATAGAACATTTGATTTCACGGCTCAAGGCCACGGCAAAATAAGCGCATAGGAGTTATCATGGCACAACACGATTATAATATAGCTAACCAGACATTCCCCGCTACCAGAACAGATATAAATGCGGCTCTAGCAGCTATTGCATCTTTGAACTCTGGGGCTAATCAACCATCAACGGCCTATGCTTATGAGCTTTGGTATGATACAACTACAGATAAGTTGAAAATCAGGGATTCCGCAAATGGTGTTTGGATTGACCTTTTCACATTCAATCAAACCACCAAAGCAGTAACGGCAGTTGCGGGGGCTGAAGACCCTACGGCAATCGCAATCGCTTTAGGGTAGTAACGTCATAGGAGATGAAAATGGCAGATGACGCAATCGTATCAACCTCAGTCACAGCGTTGCCTGATGAAATAGCTCAAACATTTTCTGGCAGTATGAGCGTTGCCCCAGCCGATGCTAATGATAAGTGGTATTACAAGCTGTCAACCATTACGACAACAAGTGGTGATTTGATAGCTGGCTCGTTTTTAGATTATACAGCGGTTGCCGCTGGCACAGCACCAACAGCAATAACCACATCTGACAAAGTTAAGTTCTTGTTTGTCCAGAACCAAAGTACCGCAGATGGAATAGTGTTGTGTTTAGATGGCGGCACAGCGGCGCATGATTTGGTTGATGGTATATTTATTGGACCAAGCCAGACATTCACACTTAGATGCCCAAATACTACTGTAGGTAATTTACACGCCGTTTCATCAGATATTGATTCGGCTGGTGATGCTTCCGTAACTGCAATAGTGGCGGCATTGATTGACGATGTAGCGTAAGGGGCAAACTCATGGCGAATAATTTTGACAGGGTTATTTTTGACGGAACAAATATTGCGGCAAACGTAGCGCACACCCTTTATGTTTGCCCAACATCCGCTACTACAAAAACTGTTGGGATTGGCTTGTTATTCGCAAATGTTGGTATATCGCAAATAACTGTCACGTTATCCTTTAATGGCACAGAAACTATGAAGGCCATTCCAGTGCCAGCTAGTTCTTCTTTAGAATATTTTGGCGGTAACAAGATTGTTATGAAAAGCGGTGACTCCATAAGCCTGTCATCTAATACAGCTAATTCATTAAATGCGTATTGGTCTTATATGGAGATAACCTAATGCCATATGTAGGAAATACACCAGCCGTTAATTTTGCTGATGTGCCAGCAATTCAAGAGTTCAATGGCAATGGCTCACTGACAACATTTACACTGAACAGGACGGTTGCTTCTCCTCAATCAATTCTTGTTTCAGTGGATGGTGTTATACAGAACGCGGATGACAGCTATACAGTGCCAGATGGCATAACGCTTACATTCACAGCCGCCCCATCTTCAGGAACATCTAACATCTTTGTGAATTACTTGGGTCTGGTTGCTGGTTCTGTCGTACCCGCTGATGGCACAATTACTCAAGATATGTTCGCGGCTGGCTTGGTATTGGGTGGTGGCTCTTATAAGGGTGACACTGGCGGCGGGGTAGCTGATATTATAAGGGTTCACGAAAAAGAACTAAACACCAGTCTCACGATAGATGCCAATACGAATGGTTTGTGCGCGGGTCCGTTAAGTTTGGCATCAGGGGTGGTTATCACAGTGGCATCTGGCGCAACATTGGTGGTGGCATGAGTACCTTAAAAGCAGATACCATTCAGAGTACAGGCGGTGGTGCGGCTACGCTGACTAAGCAGAGTGCAGCGAAGGCTTGGATAAATTTTGCTGGTGCTGGAACATCTATTAATGACAGTCTAAACATAAGTTCTTTGGCGGATAATGCGACAGGTAAATTTACTGTAACAATGTCATCTGCTATGGATGCGGTAAATTACACTGTAGTTACTGGAATACAAGAATTGGGTACAGGAAATACACATATGACCAGCGTCAGGTCAGATGTAACAATCACAACAACTGTATTTGGCATAGCAACATATAGCGGTGGAAGTTATCAAGACGTTACCCTTGTGTACGATACAGTTCAAGGAGACCTAGCATGAGTGAGATACTAGTAAACAAACTCACTGGCAAGACCACCGCTGGGTCTATCCTTGTAACAGGTGAAGGTAATAGCACGACCACTAACTTGCAGCAGGGGTTGGCGAAACATTGGGTAAGATTTGACCAAGTAAATTCTAATACGTTTGGAGACACATTCAATAGCAGTTCTTTTACAGATGTAGGCACAGGATATACGACATTTACTCGCACTTCAAATCTTGCGAATGATGATTACCCTGCCTTCATAGGGTCAGAAATCCACGTATCATACACAAATGCTTCAGACTCTATGCTTGCAGGGTCAACGCAACTTAGTACGTCTTTTATGACTACATACCATGTTGAAAATGGTTCCCCCACAGACACACGAACAATATCTATGATGGCAGTAGGAGACCTAGCATAATGGCACTAGGAAAAATCAAAGCAGATACCCTAGAACACAGCACCGCTGGGTCACTTGATACAAGTTACGTTGTGAATGGTAGTGCGAAGGCTTGGATTACTTTTAATGGTTCTGGAACAATAGCAATTCGTGACTCGCATAATATTGCATCAATTTCAGACGGTGCAAATGGTCTATATGGCGTAAACTTTACTAGCACAATGTCTACTGCAAATTATTCATCAATATGTAATCGTGCAAGTTTTGCATCAACCACTGCTGGGGGTGCAAATGCCTGTACAGTAACATCAGGTTCAATTACAAAACTTCAAAGTTATGATAGCAATGGCAGTTTAGGTGACAGAGATAATATTACTTCTCATGTATTAGGAGACCTAGCATAATGACAGACACACCACAGTTTCAAGGTACACACCTATTTGACAGACTATGCTGGGCTAAAGAAAACCTAGAAGGTGTGCAGTCAGACTATCGTGTAGTTTATGAGGACAGCGTAGATGAGTGCGCTAAGATACTTGTGCCTGACCCTAACTGGATGGCAGCAGCCTTACAGGGCGGCATCTTACCGCCTGTCCAAGTATATTGGGAGCTTGCCAAGGATGAAGCACAACCTGACTTCAAAAAGCATACTAGAGGTTATTTGCTCCATAACACAGAGCCTGTCGAGGCAATGACCGAAGAACAGGCCATTGAGTATTTAATTATGAAAGATTGCCCACAGCACGTTTGGCGTGACTATGATAGCGGAAATAAGCCAAAGATGGTAATATGCCGCAAAGAGCAGCTTCCAGCGACAAGAGAGTGGCGCAACGCTTGGAAGATAACTGAAGAACTAGCCACTGATGAAACCGTAGCCGCATAGGAGAAACCTCATGGCAACAACATATATCGTAGACAAGGACGGTAATCAAATTGATGCTTCAACAGCTACCGTTCCATCTGACCGCCATTTTCGTGATGCATGGTCACTAGAAGGCACTGTTATTTCAGAAGACATGACAGCGGCCAAAGCAATCTTCAAGGACAAAATCCGTGAGGTTCGCGCACCACTGCTTGATGCAGAGGATGTAGTGTACATGAAGGCACTAGAAGCTGATGACACATCTGCAAAAGCAGCGTCAGTAACTAAGAAAGCTGCACTGCGTGATGCGCCAGCCGCTTCTGCTATTACAAATGCAGATACAATCGCAAAGCTAAAGGCAGCTTGGGATACATCTGTGTTGGGTGACAGCCCTTACGCATAAGGAGATAGACGGTGGCATTAACTAAGATTGGCAAAGAGGGCATAACAGGCATATCTAATTCTGCTAATGCTACCGCTATTACTATTGACAGTAGCAATCGTGTTACACTGCCAGCGCAGCCTAGCTTTAGAGCAATAGGCACTACTAGTAGTTTTGCGACAACATCTCCAATTCCTTTTCCTAGTGTACAGCATAATATTGGTTCTCATTTTTCAACTGGCACAAACAAGTTTACAGCCCCAATAGCAGGGGCCTATGAGATTCATGTTCATATTGGTTATGTTGCTGTCGAAAGCAATGCTGGCAATGGGCAAGTAAGCATTACAGTCAATGGAACTACTAAGGCATACTCGTATACCAATCTACCTGCTGCAACAGGTTATATCCCTTGCTCAGTTAGTTTGTTAATTCAATTAGCTGTAAATGATTATGTAACAGTAATTTTTAACGCAGCTAACGCTAGGTACTACGGCAACGGTCTTGAGTGCCAATTTTCTGGTCATCTAGTAAGTTAAACGGAGTACAAACAATGACACAAACAATTACAGTAGAACTGACGGACACCCAGTTCAAAGGCTTAGAGTATGCCGCATTGTCTCCATCTGATTGGGCTGTGAATGCGGTGACTAACCGTGCAAGGATTGCCAACGATGAAATCGTATCTATCTACACTAACCGTGCGCTAGATGAGGGAGTGCAAATCCCAGCTACTCGTGAACTGATTGTGGCTGACGCATTTACACGAGGATGGGTTAAGACAGCAGCAGTTCGTAATACAGAGGAAGAAGCCCGTCTAAAGGCACTGAGAGAAGCATAATGCCATA
>Ga0181418_1000356_pt1 | contig 15369 bp, 8 predicted proteins | sample 41SPOviralmetaG_FD_130143 | JGI IMG/M metagenome (GOLD analysis project Ga0181418, IMG submission 130143) | Marine viral communities from the oligotrophic San Pedro Time Series (SPOT) site, San Pedro Channel, CA, USA - 41 SPOT_SRF_2013-03-13 | ecosystem: Environmental > Aquatic > Marine > Strait...
AAATCACTTCAATCGCTTGCCGCCGATTCTCAAATCCGTCTGCAGCGGCATTTGATGCTCCCAAGCAAATTCCTTCACGATTCTCCATGCTTTTTCAGAGCCCTCGTAATCCTTGATATCGATGATGTTGTTCCGTGTATTCGCTTTGAAGGCTGCAATAGGTTCAGCATTCTTAAACACCAAATATGCAGAACCAAAACCGAAGCGTTCCTTCAAGATATCAGCGAAGTAGGGAGCAATCGGGTCGCTTGGTGGGAGGACAAAGTCGCGTATTGGAGGAATATCTCTCGCCTCTTCAAGCAAATTCTTACGACCCCAACATACTTGGTCGAGATCTTCTATGAGGAAGCCTTTGACGAGTGTTTCATCTTCCTCAAAGGAAGTAAGAACAGACTTAATCTCCTCAGGTTTGAATGGAGTTCCGGCAAGGCGGAGAAGTTGCTTGAGTGTAATGACAGGATACTCTTTGACTAAGTTTCGTAAATACTCTCGCCGTAGTTCGACTCGATCTGCATTCTTATCCACTTTAACCGTTCTAAATCCTCCACGGTAGTCTTGCACAATGTGACCCGTTCGAATGAGTGGTTGAACCAATTTTCTGAACTCCGATTGAGTAAGTGCATGTCGCTCCTTGAACAAGTTTGGGTCAGAGTTGGTACTGAAGAACTCGACGATATCCCATAGCTCTTCTTCATGCGGTTCCCCACGGATAGCAAGCAGGTTTTGGAAATGTTCGTATGTAGACCATACTTGATGACCTCTTAGGTTCACACCTTGATGTAAACGATTCGCACTGGCCATACTTTTGAGGTCGACACGGTACAATTCGCAACGTCCACGGAGCGCAAAATCGTCTCGGATTTCATCCACTTTCCGTACTGCAGCGCTTTCGTGTTCAAGACGTGTTTTCTGGTGCAAATGATGTTGATAGAACAAAGCCCTTTCTGCAATCTCTCTCGGCTGCGGGTCAACAACTCCTCCACGGATCATGCGTTCTCCAGCCATTTTGAAACCAATCGATTCGAGAGCAGAACGCGTGGTCTCATCCAAATTAGCCACTGGTTCACTGTTGAAATTGGACATCACTGCAACATCGACCAGTTGGTCAGCGTGGTTCTCAAGTAAAATCTCAAATGCAGAACAGAACTCATCGAGGTAAGCGGTTGGAACATGAAGATCCTTGATAACAAGGTAATCGTTGACTTTGAACATCAACACTTTGCCGATTGGGTCTATGCCCTTGAAGACCGGAAGATACCAACCACGGTCAAGAACGCTGCGTACTTCCCAAATGAAACGTGAAACATACGGGTCAGATTGCGTAAGTATTCGCATTTTTCGGTCTTCTCTGCGAGGCCGTTGCAAGAGTTCAACTTCATCTGGCATGCAGTAGAAGGCTTCAGGATCCGGCACCAGAGCCATGACTTTGGCGATGCGTTGGTCCTTCTCGAGATTCATCAGTGCAATGGTTAGATCTTCAAACGAACGAGAGACATAGAAACGGAGTGTACTGCCTTTGACAGGACCCATCCGTCGGATCAAATCGACCAATGAACTCTCGAAATCCATAGTGTCATAGACGCCATGAACACGGTGGAAGAGAGAAAGTCTTCTCCGTCGGCCGGAAACATCCTCAAATTGCTTAACGACAAGCATCTGCCGCTCAAGATTTGACAATGCATACTTGATGTCACGCTGAAGAGCACGGTGCTCATCACCCTTCGGGAAATCAGCCAGTATTTCTTGACGGGTTACGTTTTCACCAATTGGGATTCGTCGAAGAAGTTCTTCTTCCATAGGACCAATCCATGGTTCAGGTTTGAGACCAAGCAACATTGGAATGGTTTCTTTGGTCGTGTAGCCCATACGATTGTGCAACAATCGGCCCATGATAACATCCGAATCCAATTGCATGTCTTGCCAATCCTTGAACCTGAAATCATTGACTCGGTACAGGAGTTCTTGCTGCTTTTGGAACAAAACGTGTGAATCGAAAGCTGCGAAACCATCCTCATATTGTCTGAATGTTTTATCCAACACTAGGTTTTGCACCCACCGATATTCAACAACATCTTCAGAACCATCAATGAGGCGATGTTCATCAATTTTGAGAATATATTCTGCATCGTCGGTCTGTTTGTAAAAACCGACAGACAGAACATTTCTGGTTTCCAATTCCAAAAGGATTCGATCAACCATATTTCGAGGGAATGGTAAGCGGTTGCTGAGAAGATCACCGGTTTGCGGCCCTTCACTTCCGAGCATTTCGATAATTTTTACACGCAGTGCTTCGTGTGGGTCACCAAGTTCTTTTTCGTCCCATTTTGTAGGAGTGCGGCCGTCAAATTCGGTAGCAACCCTGTACGAAAGTCCACGAGTGTGCAACTCGCGCAAATCATCCACATCTTTTCCGCCGTTGACGGAGAGACAACCGAGCGTTCCGTGAATTTCTGCCATGAATGTACTGAACCATTTGCCATCGAGTTCTGATGCACCGGTTCCTTCCAACTTGGTGATTTTTCCTGCCTGGCATAATTCTTGAACCCAACCACGGATTAAATCAAGGTCGATGTCCTTGAGTTTGTCGTTATAGAGCGGATTTTGGAACGATGGATCTAAGCCACCGCCGTGCGACATGAGAATGAATAATTGGTCTGCATTTTCGGGAATAGGTGCTTTGTCGAGGTAAAACTTCGATAGTTGTTCTTCGCTGAGTTCTGTCGCCAAACTTCGCGTTCCGAGAAGCCGTTGGAGAACTGCAGGATCGATATCCTTGACCAAAAACGCCCGTGTCTTCATTGCCATGAGGTCCTCAAACGCTGACATGAACAGTGACATACCCAGACGTGATGGTACTGTCACCTTGTTGTGAACAATTCGAGCATCACCCTTGACACAAAGTTTGAGGAATTGTTGTAGACTCTTCATGTCAATATCGCCGAACATAATTTCGTTCTTGGCCTCTCTCATCAAGAGGCTGTCATCGATGGTTCGGTGTTTGTTGAGCAAAGCATCAGCTCGTTGCTGGAACTGTTGAGGGCTGATTTCTTCAGCTCCAATTCGCTTCGGGATAATCATTGAGCGTCCAGATACTTCTCTGAATCGCTTGGCGAAAATCTGTGTGTTTACGATGTATCGCTCAATGACCTCAATGTGGTCGTTGTTTCTAAACGCTTGATACATTTGACCGGGGTCGACTTCTTCCGATGTACGAATGAGTAACCCATTTTCATCAAAGGAGAGTTCGATAACTGAAATATTGTTGGATTCTGCAAGCCCAGCCATAAAGTATCCGAGGGCCGTGTTGAAGCCTCTTCCTCGGCATGTGGTAATCATGTACGTCGGATGTCCGCCAGAGATTACCTGCTCCACCAAGATTCGGTTTGGATCGGGTACTTGGAACGAGTCAATCGAATGTTCTTCGAGGTGTCGAGCAATGGCATTAGCAACATCGGATGACAACCCATACGCATCACGGAGGAGAATGCGTGGATCTTGTTCTCGGCGTAAAGCGACAATGCAGTGTCCGATAAGGCTCAAAAGCGCATTGGAAAGTTCACGTGACCGAGAGCGTGCTTCACCAGACCAAGAAGGAACTGTTGGACGATGTCCTGTCACGGATGCAACGTTCACTCGAGTACCTTGTATGTTTGTGACACGGTAGGTTGAACCACCGAGTAAAATAACATCACCACCACGGAGATTCGATACGAAAGAACCAGAAAGTTGTCCGAGAATTGAACCCTCGGCATTGAACACAAGATATGAATTGTCAGGAGCGATTGTACCGATGTTGGTGTAGTAAATCATTCGAGAATAGCCACGCTTACCGTAGAGGTTCTCTTCCCAATCGACCCATACACGACGCTCTTCCTCAAGCATATCGAGAACTTCGATAAAATCATCGTACTCAAAGTTGCGATAGGACCAAGCATTGACAATAACTTCGTAGGCTTCATCAATATCAATATCGTTGATAATCACCAAACCAATCATGAATTGAGCGACTACGTCGAGGCAATTTTCAGGGAAATCAAGTCGGTCCATATCGCCAGTTTGGATAGCGGCCTGTAGAGCAGCTAATTCAATCAAATCGTCAACACTCGATGGCAGGAATCGTGCTCGGGGAATACCTCCAACGTGGTGCCCTGCTCGGCCAATTCGTTGCAAGGCTGTTGCGATATCACCGGGACTACCAATCTGCAAAACTAAATCCACTGAACCAATGTCGATACCCATCTCGAGCGATGAAGAAGTTACAACAGCACGTAAATGCCCGTGCTTGAGTTGCTTCTCTACGTCGAGACGGATTTTTTTGTCCATTGAACCGTGGTGTCCAGCGACTAAATCACCAAGATAAGGACGAAGTTTTAGGACAATATTCTCTGTCATTTTCCTCGTGTTGGCAAAGACAAGTGTCGTAGTGTGTGCAGCAATTAAATCTGCAATCGCTTCGACGTTTTTATCAAATATTTTGAGAACTGAGAGATCACTGAATTTCGGGTCTGTAATCAAAATGTCAAGATCAAGTTCCCTTGAACCCGAAATTTTGGCAATACAAACTTTTGTGTTGTCGCCACGGCTTTCACGGTCATCACTCGATACGAGATACTCAGCAACCGTTTCAAGAGGCTCCATTGTCGCAGAGATACCGATACGCTGGACTGGCCGATTGAGGAGTGTATCAAGATAGGAGAGGGTCAATGCGAGGTGTACGCCACGCTTTGTAGGAACTAAGGAGTGTAATTCGTCAACAATCATGTATTCAACTTCACTGACAATCGGCTGGAATCTTGGCGATGTAATCGCAATGGCAAGGCTTTCAGGAGTAGTGATGAGAATATGCGGTGGATTTCGAAGCATCTTTTGACGTTCGGACTGGGGAGTGTCACCAGTTCGTAGCCCAACACGTATTTCTTGAGCACGGCTCGGCAAATAGGTTTCCGATATCTCGGTGAGTGGGCCGATCAAGTTTCGTTGAATATCGTTCGCTAGAGCCTTAATCGGTGAGATGTAGACGCAATAGACTCGTTTGTCCAATTTATTATCGAGAGCGCGACGAACCAGTTGGTCAATGATGGTGAGGAAAGCAGTCAGCGTCTTACCTGAACCCGTGGGTGAACAAAGCAACAAGTGCTCTTGATCCATGATTGCCGGTATTGCGAGTTTCTGCGGGTCTGTGAAGTCTGGAAATTTGTCTTTGAACCAGTTTCGAACGGGTGGGCACAACAACTCAAGGAGTTCCTCTGTTTCCAAAGGATTGTCCAAGTAGTGAATATCTGCCATTTTTTTTCACGTTCCCCGTGGTCGGAGTCGCGTGCAAGGAGTAAATCAAATTAACGCTTCAAAGCGTTTACAAAAATTCGGTTAAGCCCAACCGATTCCGCCTTTTTTCCAGCGGTTGACAGGTTCTGTATCCGGCGAATCAGGCATCAGTAAAAGAGGCGACTGCGAGGCATCAATTGGAATCGCAACCTCGTGGAGAGCACCCGTTGGACATGACCCAATGCATGAAAGACAGCCCACACATTGTTCTGCAACGACAACGACAGGTCTTTTCGAATGTTTGCGATGTTCGGGGTTCGAAGCGAGCGGTAGTAAAGCCTCAAACGGACAATGAGAAATGCAAAGGTCGCAACCAGTACAGTCTGGCTCGACGATAGCCACCATTGACTGCCCCATGATTTGCAATATCGGCGGTTCTTCTTAACGCTACGCTTGACAATATTGGGCCTTACATGACGGTGAGGTTGAAAGGCCAGTTCTTACAGCGTTGAATAGGTGTGACTATGTCCGATGCAGATACCGCTCGATTGGAACGTTTGTCTGGAATGCTCAAACGCAGAGGAATTTTGCTCCCTGCTTTTGAAATCCACGGCGGAGCCAAGGGATTGTATGATTTTGGACCAGTTGGTGGAAGGCTGAGAAATCGCGTAAACCAAACATGGCTTAACCACTGGCTATCACTCGGAAACATCGTCGAACTCTCCTGCCCAACGGTCACCCCATACGCAGTACTTGAGGCATCAGGCCACGTCGGTGAATTTTCGGATTTTATGACCATGTGCTCGGCGTGTGAAGAAGCAAGCCGAGCGGATACCTTACTCGAAGCGTTCCATCCGAATCCAGACTCGCTGACAAAGGCAGATTTGCAAGCGCTTTTGGACAAATCACAACCAACTTGCCCGTCCTGCAATGCCGTGGAATGGACAGAAATTACCGCTCAAAACCTCATGTTCAACACAACCATTGGTGCTGGGCGCTCTGGTCGCCCAGGATTCTTGCGACCAGAAACTGCTCAGGGAATGTTCACTTCATTCCCAGCATTGTATCGCCACAACCGAGAACGGCTTCCGTTCGGAGCTGTGCAAGTTGGCAAAGGATACAGAAACGAAATATCTCCTCGACAGGGAATGATTCGATTACGAGAGTTCAACATGGCTGAATTGGAATATTTTATCAATCCTCATGAGCCAGCAAAACATGATTTCACCGCATGGGATGGCCATGTGATTACACTGGTAGCTGATGAGCAAGGCGAAGTCAAGATGACGTTCAGCGAAGCAGTCGAGAAAAACATCATCCGTCACGAAACGGTTGGATATTTTATGGCCAAAACATTTGACTTTTTGACGAAGGTTGGAATTGATGCTCGGAGACTGCGGTTCCGTCAACATGAAGCCGATGAGATGGCTCATTATGCGACTGATTGCTGGGATGCCGAAATCCACGGATCCTACGGATGGATTGAGTGTGTAGGAATTGCACATCGAGGCTGCTATGACCTTGAGGCGCACGAAAACGCTACTGGGAAGACATTGAGAGCTCGGCGCGAGTTTGACGAGCCACAAGTCGTTGAAATTGACGGTTGGACCATTGATGGTGCAAAAGCAGGACCTGCATTCCGAGCACTTGCAGGTGCAGTGAAAGTCGCCGTCGAAAACCTTCCATCAGAAACTCATTTCCCACTCGCACTTACCCTTGAAACGGGTGATGTAGTGATGATTGAGTCGGAGCATGTGAAACGAGACCAGCGAACTGAAACCCTCTCAGGAGAATGGTATATTCCTCATGTGGTTGAGCCTGCATTCGGGATCGATCGGATCATTTGGCACATCCTTGACCATGCCTACGATGAAGTGGGCAAAGATGGAGAAGAATACACGACTCTACGCCTAAGCGATCATGTTGCACCTGTCGATTATTGCGTATTCCCATTGTTTGAAAAAGACGGCATGGGAGAACTTGCCAAATCGATTCACGCCAAGTTATGCATGAAACCTAACATTGTATCTATGTATGACTCAAGTGGCTCGATTGGTCGACGCTATGCTCGGGCCGATGAAATTGGTGTCCCAAGATGCATAACGGTCGATCACCAATCGCTTGAAGACCAAACTGTAACCGTTCGTTCAAGAGACACCGGTGAACAACACAGAGTTCACATCGATGAGTTGTAAGTCAAAGGTAGTCCAAGTGCGTGTCTACAGTGAAGGTTGAAGAACCCTCGGAAATATCATCGAACTATGGCTGGGGTGAGTGATTGGACAGAGCGTCATCGCCCATCGTCCGAACGCCAACTTGAAGGTAACGAAGTTCAACGAAGAAAGATTCGTTCTTGGCTCGATGAATGGCAGAATGGTATGCCTCGAAAGAAAGCCTTGCTGCTTGTAGGACCACCGGGTGTTGGAAAAACCTCTGTGGCACGTGCCATTGCCCAAGACATGGGATGGAACGTCATCGAATTGAACGCATCGGATGCTCGTAACGCTGCAGCTATCCGCAAAGTAGCGACGCATGGGTCGACCCATAGGTCGTTGTTTCATAATCCAGATATCAAGAAGCAACGTACGCTCGTACTGATTGATGAAGTCGACCATCTTTCAGGCGGTCTTCGAAAGGTCAGTCAAAGCCGCATCGAAAATGCGATGCAGGGTGAAGATTCCAAGGGCAATTCAGTCACGCTGAAGGGCGACTCAGGTGGTAAGGCCGAGTTGCTTAGCCTGCTGGCTGAAACCCGACAGCCGGTTATTCTTGCTTGCAATGAGATCATGGGACTTTGGGGCAGTGGCTCTTCATGGAGTTCGACTCGAGATCGCTTCACTCGCCACCTTCAAACCATTACGTTCGACCGTGCAAGCAACGAAGCATTGCGGCGTATTGCTCGGCGTGTTTTGCGTGAGGAACAACTCAAGTTCGATGATGCAGCCATCGAAGCATTGGTCGCATCGAATCCAGGAGACTTGCGAGCACTTGTTCGAGACCTGCAGGTTCTCTCATCCACAGCGGATGGTGCAATCACCAAGGAAATGGTTGACAGCCAAGCGTACGCTGGCCGTCGAGATACATCAGAGGGCGTGTTCCCCGGCCTCGACAAATTGTATCGCTCCAACGATGCACAAGAAGCTGTTCGAATTGGCCGCTCTATAGAAAAAACTCCACCGGATATGATTAACTGGATTCACTGGAATAATTCGTCTTTATTCCCTCGGAAGGAATCGATTCAACGAGGTAATCGGAGTCTTTCACTTGCTTCCAAAATGTACATGGGGCAGTTTCGAAGCACTGCTCATCGATCTTGGTACTGGAGTGGACAACTGGCAAGTCTATCCGCTTCGGTAACGAATACTGTACCGTTTGAATCACGAATATATCCGTCCTATCCAAACTTCCTTCGTAGAGGCTCCTCGAGAACCAGACCTTCAATATTGAAGAGACTCAGCGAACAAACAGGAATGAGTAACGCTGCATTGCGAGACGAAATGCTACCTCTCTTGACTGCAATGCTGAAGGATTCACCCGTGCTTGGAGATTCACAAGACTTCGCTCTATCGTTCAAATTTGGATTTACCAGTGAAGAGCATGCATCACTTGCTGGGCTTCCACTTACCCGCAGGGCGACAAAGAAAATGATGTCGGAGTACGATGAAGCCTATGAACAACTTTTGAGCAGTAAAGAATTTCAACCAATCGAGCCCGAACCAGAGCCTGAACTTGAGGTTAAAGAGCAAGTGGATGAAGAAAATGACGATTCAAGTTCGCCTCCTGGGCAAATGAAATTATTTTGAATCGTCTTCAGAACTTCTTTCTTCTTTCTCTTCAATTAGCCTTCGAAACAGTGCTATTGCAGACCTGTCTGAATGAACCCTCTTCTCTCTTCGCCACGTGCGGGGATGCATCAAAATAACTGCTGTGAGCAATTCGAGTCGACCAAACCACATTAAAATGGAAGTGACAATAAGTGCACCAGAATTCATGCTTTCCCATGTCTCGGCAGGGCCGAAATCACCGAGTGTCGGGCCAGTGTTTCCAAGCGATGAAGCGACAACCATGGTTACACTTTCAAAAGAATCGTTTGGCATGAAAATAGCCAATATTAAACTTGAGAGGAAGAAGAGTCCCACCCATACAAACAGCATTCCCACAATAAGCCCGATTTGGTTTTGTTCGACAACCTCACCGTTCATTCGAATTTGTTCCACTTTTCTGGGTTGAGCAATTCGCACAAGTTCTCGCATTGCCACTTTGAAAGCGAGGTTGATGCGTAGTAACTTCAACCCACCACTTGTCGAACCAGCACTTGCTCCTACAACCATCAGTATGAAGAGAATAAGATGAGCCACCAGAGGCCAAGAACCGTCCATATAGTTGCTCGATGTGAAACCGGTTGATGTTGCAAAGGAAACAACTTGAAACAAACCATCTCTAAATGCGTTCGTAATCGAGTATCCAGAGGCAACCAGTGCTATGAAAATAGCAGAAAATGCAACAAGTACATAGGTCAAATAATTACGAAACTCCTCGTCACCAAAGGCACGTTTATAGTCGCCTTCACGAATAAACCACAGCAGGGTAAAATTTACTCCAGCAAGGAACATGAAAATGATAATTATTGACTCAACGAGGAAAGAGTCGTAAAATCCTATGCTCGAATCACGAGTGGAAAAGCCACCTGAGGGCATGGTTGTCAGTGCATGGTTCACAGAATCAAACAGATCCATAGCACCCGTGAAGTAAAGCAATGAAAACTCCAACAAGGTAAGGGTGATGTACAGACCCCACAAAGCAATAGCAGTCTGCTTTAATTTAGGGCGAAGTCGTGAGAGAGAAGGACCTGTCAATTCAGCTCGGGCAAGTGCCATTCCTCCACCAATTACTCTCGACAAAATCATCATACCAAGCATAATGATACCCATCCCTCCAAACCATTGCGTGAGTGACCGCCAGATCAGTAAGCCTCGGGGTTGGGCATAAATACAATCAAGTGTTGTTCCTGGAATGCAATTTGGACTCATACTGTGAGATATAATCGTCGCACCCGTGGTAGTGAAGCCTGACATCGATTCAAACCATGAGTTAACTCCACCGCGAAGAATGTCAATCATTAGTGCATCTGGTGTAAATGGGCCAACAAACATTCCGCCAAGCCAAAAAGGAAGAGCACCGATGAGTACTGCGATAGGCCAAACAAGTGCTACCGCAGCAAATGCTTCACGGTCACGAAGACGTTCAGTCGTATCGGTACGAGTTCCGAGACTAAGCATGAGAGTACCAAGTAACGTAGAAAGACCTGCGGGTATGGCAAATGAATACATTGCCAACTGCCAATCGTCCAACCATACGGTTAGCAGTCCGCACAGAACCAGAGGCAACGTCAGCGCAATAAGCGTCCAACCAAGTATGAGGTTCAGCACATCGAAACGCATAATCACACCTTGAACCGTTTTTCGAGGTCAGCGACCCGATCAGGACTGCAGAAGATGATTAATCGGTCATCGACCAGCAAAGTTTTGTCCGGAGAGGGGCGGAGTGATTCCCAAATACCGCTCGTGTTTTGACGTTGTATGAAGGCAATACGCATCCATTCAGGGAAGGATGCTTCAAGAATCCGCTTACCAGAGAATCTTGCTTGATCTGAAACCAGCATACTCACCCCAATGATGTTTGGTATGTTCGATAATATTGCGTATCCACCTGCGGTTTTAGTGTGTATTTGGGCGAGCATGTTATCCACTGCCACCCGCTTTCTATCGACTGCAAATGTGATTCCCATTCTCTGAGTAACCTTCACTAAGTCAGCGTCGTACAGCAGAAGGCCAGTTCGTTGTACACCCATATCGCTGGCAAGCAAGGCCGCAGCAATGCTCGCCAAATCATCTTCAAGTGCTGCAATGGCAATGTGATGCTCAGAAATTCCAATTTCAGTGAGAATGTCGCGGTCGAGGTGATCGCCATGGATGACTTCGAGATTCGGGTGAGAACCAATGTTTGTTCCTGAAAAGGAGTTTGCTACCTGCAAATCCCGCTCAATAACGGTTACTGATGCACCAGATTCTAGCCAATCGTCAGCAATCCGTTGACCGATTTTGTTTGCACCGATGACAGCAACACGTGGCTGAGCTGGAAAATCAGTAGCCTCGTGACCAAAAATGTTCAGAATTCGATTGAAACTCGAAAGTCCCGTTGTTGCCACGGCGATTCGGTCGTTTGGCATCAACATGAAGTCTCCATCAGGTACGAGGCTTTTCTCACCCTCACGCTTCAATCCAACGATGAGAGGCATACCACCCTCAATTTTTTGCGAAGCCTCGCCCAGTTTTTGGAAGACAACTTGTGTAGCTTCGGCGGTAACGTCCAGTTCAATTATGAAAGCATCGTGACCGAAAGGAACGACTTCTTCAATTGCAGACGAACGCAAACCAGAGTGAAGCCGTCGAATTGCTCCCTCAAGCGGATTAACGACATAGTTCACCTTCGCCCATGCCTGAAGTTTCCCATCGTTTTGCTCGTTAATGTAGTTCATGTTTCGAACACGGCAAATGGAAAGCAATGGCTTGGCCTTCGGGCCAGCAAGTTCGTTGTGAGCATGTTCAGCAAGTGCGCATGCAAGCAAGTTACGCTCATCAGAATTAGTTGCAGCAACGAAAACTGATGCTTCTCCAATACCCGCCTCATGGAGTTTCTCACGGGTGGTCAAGTCACCATGGATGACAAGTACATCGAGATTTTGAGCGTTCTTGACTGCTCGAGAATCTGAGTCGACAAGAACAACATCCATGTCTTCAGCTCGCAATGCACGAGCCATGTCCGTACCTACTCTTCCTGCGCCGCCAATAATTATTCGCATAATATCACCCAAGGTCCTCTGCAAGGATTTTCACCTGATATTTTCCGCCAATGAGGTCGACTTCCCCGAGAGTGGTGTACATCGGCGGCATTCGAACTGTACCTATGTTCTTTGAAAATTGTCCTGGAGAGTAATAATTATTGACCAAGGTACCGGTGCTGTCGGGTTGTTCAATCCAAGAAATGTACGCATTCGGAGTGTGAAGTAGCCACTTGTTGTTGACAACATCGACGGATGCATCAACAAAGCATGAATTCAAAGAAATATCTCTGGATTCACACCACGAATCACTCATTGGAAGTTGAATGTAACCCCACCCGTGGCCTTCCCATACGTTGTATTCCATATCTGCTAGAGCACCAAATACATACCATCCAGGTATATTCTTGACCCTCAAAAGCGAGAGGAAGGCGTTGGTTTGCTCGTCACAATCTCCGGTCTTCGCTTCAAGACATTCGGGGCCACTCCGGGCGGTCAATGGAGCGTTTTTATCGTACGATACATATTCATGAAGATAATCAAAGGCTGCCCTTGAATATGCGTAGGCATTATCCTTTTGATTATCAGGAAGACCTGCACTGATAAGTGCGGCAGTTTGAGTCACGAGCTCGTTTTGAGAGTTAATCGCATATCCATGGTAAACACCATCCCTGTTACCACGGTCAAACCAGGTGGCATCTGTGAAGTCACGAGACTTGTTACCGTCATTTCGAGACATCAAGTCTTCAAATGTCCCACTGTTTTCGAGGTTAATTCCATCATCGATTCCAGCAATACGAGAATCGACCCTTGCAGACTTGTCCCACCAAGAATATGATGTGCTTTTGACAGTTGCTTGGAAGGAAAAAATGACTCTTTCTCCCGGGCTAAGGTCCAATTCAAACTTAACACACTGCGAGACTCTGCACGATTGATTATCGCTCGCATCAAATCCTGGCCACCAGACATGGTGGCCCTTCGAAGTCGTAATACGGTCGGCATACGATAAGGTAGAACCGTTAATCGGTATTTCTATGAAATCGTCTACAGCCTGATCATTCGATTTTAGCACCACATTCACTGCGATTAATTCCTGTAGAGTTTCAGTAGGACGGGGGGAGTCCCCATTTGTATATTTGAAATCAGAACTTTCTCCTACGAGAGATTCTACATCCAAAGGAATCAAGATGTCTTCATACGCCCATCCGGGTTGATCTGCATTGACAAACTCAATGGTTCTGTCAAGTGTGAAAACCGCTTCATTCGGATAGATATGAAATTCTGCTGGAAGGAGCATGATGTATTCTTTGAGCCCTGGCGCCCATTTTTCAAACACATTTTCCCTCACTTGCGGAGCCAACATGATGAACGTAACCAGTACCAGCAAAACCAGATGGCGAGTTTTATTTCTACGGTTTTTCATGATATCGACGCGGCGTCCAGTATGGGTTTGAACGACACCACCGGCTGTCGGACTTTTGGTCATTTTGTACGTCGTGTCAAGGCTGCCCTTGTGGAATTGCTGCTCCATTGCGAACTTGTTCGAACGCATGCTGGCAAGAATCCTGCCGCATGAATAGCAAATGGTGTCACCCGTATAGGTCACACTTTGACAGTAGGGGCAGGTACCCATGACGGTTGGTTTGGCCGACGTTGTATAACGCTTGTGTGCGGAAAACCCCGGCAATGCTTATTTGCAATGGAACAAGGAAAAGGGTGAAAATAACGAGTAATGAATTAAGTAAGTAAATATTTACATCTACTCCTCTGCATCAGTACCGCCGATGTCTTGCGACGTTGCGTCTTGTTCTTGCTTGATTTGAGCATCTCTGGCGTTCCGAGCCCAAATCTTTCGCAAGCGTTTCTTCCCTTCTTTCGGTATCGATTCCCAAATCCAAGATTCTGAGTACCGGTTGAAAACAAGTGCGGCAGGAATGATGAAAATCCATGCAGATACGTTGACCAAAGCAAACGCAAACATCACGACATAGGCACATCTCCAAAACGCACCTCGAAGGACCGCCCCCCAACGTCGTCCTCGGAGCATCAAGTGCCCTTGGAACGAACAAATCAATGCCTCACATCGTGGTCCAAACAAAGCTAAACAAAGAACGGTCAACACAAGACGTACACTAAGATCGGCAGATTGTAGACTCACCAGTATCAATACCATGGCCATCATTCCTCCGATAGCCAGACCCAAAGCCCAACCACTTGTCGTCTGCGAACTTCCCTTTCGCACCCGGTCTCTACGGAGCAAAAGATGAACCGCTACGGATGCGAGCAGGCATAATATCAGAAGATTAAGAGGGTTTACAACCGCTGCTTGTTCATCGACAAGCAACTGGTCGATATAGGGGAGGACAATGTAATTGTGCGTCATGGAACCGTATAATCCACCGACCAAAATACCCCAAAAAACATTGCTCCATGCGGTTGGCAAGTCATAGAACCCCGAATAACGTGTCATAACACCGCGCCATCCGAGTGTCATGCCGACCAATGCAGACACGCTGGCCATTTGGAACAACAAGAAGTCCGAGGCCATAACCGGTGGGTTGCGTTTTCATTCATCAAGTCGTTGCATCGTTGAGGTGTAGGCGTTGGATTCAAGGACTACCTCACATTGGAGAAGTTATGGCACGGCTTTTGTTATTTGGTGGGAAAGGCGGGGTTGGTAAAACAACAACTTCTGCAGCGACAGCGGTCTGGCTTGCTGATTCAGGACTTCGTGTGCTTCTTGTATCAAGCGACCCTGCTCACTCTACATCAGATTCCTTAGGTGTTGAAATCGGTTCCGAACCAACACCTGTCGATGGCGTAGACGGGCTTTTCGGTTTGGAAATGGATCCTGAATCAAAAATTTCTGCCGTCTTGCCAAAACTTGGCGATATGATGAACGGTATGGGTTCGAGTGGAGGAATGGGTGGCCTTGGAAGTTTGAGCATGATGCTTGATCCCAACGCAAAGCAGGAAATGGATGAGATGCGCTCAGAGGTCCAAGCCTCAGACATGGTCATCCCTGGACTGGACGAGGCACTGGCCTTTGATGAGTTGCTGCGGCATGTAGAGGACCCTACTTGGGACGTCATCGTGTTTGATACCGCACCAACTGGCCACACACTTCGATTCCTCTCACTCCCCGAGTTAATCGAAAATTGGTCCGACAAAATCATTCGAATGATGCGCGTTTCAGGAGGCCTCCGCTCGATGTTGTTTGGGCGTAAGGAAAGCGATTCCATGAAGGAGGAACTCGAACGGTT
>Ga0181418_1000357_pt1 | contig 15369 bp, 15 predicted proteins | sample 41SPOviralmetaG_FD_130143 | JGI IMG/M metagenome (GOLD analysis project Ga0181418, IMG submission 130143) | Marine viral communities from the oligotrophic San Pedro Time Series (SPOT) site, San Pedro Channel, CA, USA - 41 SPOT_SRF_2013-03-13 | ecosystem: Environmental > Aquatic > Marine > Strait...
AGAGCCTATCCAAGCGGCTTTACGCGCTGGCCGGTGAAAGCGGCGCGCTGTCTTTGGGGCGGATGAAAACCGGCACACCGGCGCGGCTTGATGGGCGCACGATTAATACCGATATTTTGGAAGCGCAACCGGCCGATGAACATCCCGTGCCGTTTTCCTTTATGAGTGAAAAAATCACCGTGCCGCAAACCGTCTGCCATATCACCCATACCAATCAGGCGACCTTTGATATAATCGAAAAAAACGTCAAATTATCGCCGGTCTATTCGGGGCAAATTGCCGGTGTCGGCCCGCGCTATTGTCCGGCGATTGAGGATAAGGTTGTGCGGTTTCCCGACCGGATTTCGCATCAGATTTTTCTAGAGCCGGAAGGCCTGGATGACCCGACCGTTTATCCCAATGGCATTTCCACCTCACTGCCCGAGAATATTCAAGATGCGTTTATCCGCACCATTCCCGGGCTTGAGAATGTGCATATTATGCGGCCCGGCTATGCCATTGAATATGATTATGTTGACCCGCGCGCCCTGCTGCCCAGCCTCGAACTTAAAGCCCTGCCCGGGCTGTATTTGGCCGGACAGATTAATGGCACGACCGGCTATGAGGAAGCTGCTGGTCAGGGGCTGGTGGCCGGATTGAATGCGGCCCGCGCCGCCGCCGGTCAGGACAGCATTATCTTCGACCGCGCCGAGGCCTATATTGGCGTGATGATTGATGATTTGGTGACCAAGGGGGTGAGCGAGCCCTATCGCATGTTCACCGCACGGGCGGAATATCGCCTCACCTTGCGCGCCGATAATGCCGACCAACGCTTGACCGCTAAGGGTGTGGCGGCGGGGTTGGTCGGGGCCAAACGCGCGGCGTATTTTGATGCCAAAATGGCTAAATTACAGGCCGCGCGCGCCAAGGCCGAAAGCTGGCAAATGACCCCCAATGAGGCGGGCCAAAAAGGTCTGCATATTCGCGCTGATGGGGTGCGCCGCAATATGGTTGAGCTGCTGGCTTATCCATCCATTGACTGGCAAGACCTCGCCGCGATTTGGCCGGACATGGCCGATTGGGATGAGGATATTCGGTTTCAGATTGAAACCGATGCGCGCTATGCCGGTTATCTCGATCGCCAACAGGCTGATATTGAAGCGTTTCGCCGCGATGAAGCGCTGCAATTGCCGAAAGATATCGACTATTTGACACTGGAGGGCATGGCAACGGAAGTGCGCCAGAAACTGGCGGCGGCGCGTCCGGTCACTTTGGGACAGGCCGCCCGACTGGATGGCATGACACCGGCCGCGCTGACTTTATTATTGCATCATGCGCGCAAAGCCACCCCTAACCCTAATCTCGCTCCCAAACCCGCCCCGAATGCGGCAGAATAAAGATAGCCACCATGTCTGCTAAACCAATACCGGACGGGCTAACACCCGAGGCTTTTGCCGAGATATATGATGTTTCACGTGAAACACTTACAAAGTTAATGGCCTATCAGGCCCTTTTGGGCAAATGGCAGCAATCGGTCAATCTTGTCGGTCCCAATACGCTGGCGCATTTCTGGCAGCGTCACGCTGCGGATTCGGCGCAAATTCTGCGCCACGCGCCGGAGGGGGCGACCGTATGGCTTGATTTGGGCAGTGGCGGCGGCCTGCCCGGGCTGGTTTTGGCGATTATGCTGGCCGAGAAAACCCCGCACGCGCAGGTGCATTTTATTGAAAGCGACCGGAAGAAGGCCGCTTTTCTGCGCGCCGTGAGTGAAGATATTGGCCTGACGGCTGTGGTGCATCACGCCCGCATTGAGGCGGTCGCGCAGGATATGCCGCCCGCTTTGGCGCAGATTAATGTGATTACGGCGCGCGCGCTGGCCCCCCTGCCCGATTTATTGGGGCTCATCGCGCCTTTTTGTAATTCATCCACAGTTGCGCTGGTTCATAAGGGGCGCAATTGGCAGGAAGAATTGACGGCGAGCGAACAATATTGGAAACTCAGCCTATCGGCGCATGTCAGCGATACGGATGCTGCGGCGCGGATATTGGAATTAACCGCCATCGCGCCCCGTGCACCGATTGGCGGCTGAAAAGCGGCTCGTCGCGCAAACGCGCATTTGTATGAGGACACCCATTTGTCGCCATCTGACCCATCCCCCCAGCCCGCTATTGCGCCAGATGCGCCGCGCGTTATGTGTTTGGCCAATCAAAAAGGCGGCGTTGGCAAAACCACCACGGCGATTAATCTCGGCACGGCTCTGGCCGCCATTGGCGAGCCGGTTTTATTGATTGACCTCGACCCGCAAGGCAATGCCTCAACCGGTTTGGGCATTGACCGCGCCCAGCGCACAGTGACCAGTTTTGATGTGTTGCTGGGTGATGCCAGTCTGGCCGAGGCAATTTGCGAAACCGCCGTGCCCGGTTTTCATCTGGTGCCGGCCAGCATGGATTTGCTGGGCGTTGAGGTAGAATTATCAGATCATGAGCGGCGCATTCATCGCTTGGCGGATGCGCTGGCGGCCTATGCCGCCAATAGCGCGGCCAGCCGCTTTTCCTATATTTTTATTGATTGCCCGCCCTCGCTCAATATGTTGACCCTGAACGCGATGGTCGCCGCGCAATCGGTTCTTGTGCCCCTGCAATGCGAATTTTTTGCGCTGGAAGGTTTGAGCCAGCTTTTGAGCACAATTGAGCAGGTTAAGGGCGGTCTTAATCCGGCTTTGGATATTCAGGGTATTGTGCTGACCATGTATGATGCGCGCAATAATTTATCGGCCCAGGTCGATGCCGATGTGCGGACGCATTTTGACAGCTTGGTTTATGAGACGGTTATTCCACGCAATGTCAGGGTTTCCGAGGCACCGAGCTTTGGTAAACCGGCGCTGCTCTATGATCATAAATGCAGCGGCTCCTTGGCCTATATGCAATTGGCGGGTGAATTGGTGCGGCGTGAACGCGCGCGCCAAGCCGCGTGACCCAACCTCAATCGGGATAGGAAAGTGACATGAGCGACGCAAAAAAAACCGCCCCCCGCAAAGCCAAACGCGGTTTGGGCCGGGGCTTGTCTGCGCTGATTGGCGATGCCGCCGCGCCGAAAGTGGCGGTCACGCCGGATGCGCCTGCCCCAGTACTCACGACAGAGGCTTCTGCTGAGGCTGCCGCGAGGGCGCCTGACACATCAGATATCTCAACAAAAGCGGCTGGCAGCGGCTTTATCTATGTCGGTATTGATGAGCTGCGCCCCGGGGCTTATCAGCCGCGTAAAGTGTTTGATGATGAAGAATTAAGCGCTTTGGCGGCTTCGATTGAGAAATCGGGCGTCTTGCAACCGCTTCTGGTGCGCCCCAGCGATGGCGGATATGAGATTATCGCCGGTGAGAGACGCTGGCGGGCGGCGCAAAAAGCCCGCTTGCATCAAGTGCCGGTGATTGTGCAGCCGGTCAATGATGTGACCGCTTTGGAAATCGGCTTGGTTGAGAATGTGCAGCGCGCGGACTTAAACCCGATAGAAGAAGCTGAAGGATATCAACGGCTTATCGAAGAGTTTGCCTATACACAAGCCGAGCTGGCCGAGACGATTGGTAAGAGCCGCAGTCATATTGCCAATTTATTGCGCCTGACGGCTGCGCCCCAAGCGGTAAAAAATGCCTTGAGTGCGGGCGAGATTTCCATGGGTCATGCGCGCGCGCTTTTGGGCTTGGCCGAGGCCGATAAAAACGCCCCCAATGTGATGGGCAAGCTGCTCAAACAAATTATCAAAGACGGGCTTAGCGTCCGCGCTGTCGAGCAATTGGTTGCGGCCCAAAGCGGCAAGACCTCGGTTGCAGCGACGCCGGAACCGGAGACTGAAAAATCTGCCGATACGCGCCAGCTTGAAAAGCAATTGGCCGACAGTCTGGGGCTTAGCGTGCGGCTTGATGATAAGGGCAAAAAAGGCGGCGATGTGCGCATTGCCTATAAAACGCTGGAACAATTGGATGCGCTGATTGCGCGGCTCTTGCGTCCTTAAAAAGCGCGTCCTTAAAACACTCTCTTTATCTCTGCGCTGCCCGCACTCTTTATCTTTGCGCTGCCCGCGCAATGCGCAAAAGCGCATTTCCGGCTTGCGCGGTTGCCAGGCCGCTCGCCCCGCCGCGGCAGGCTTTTTCAGCCGCGTTTAAAATCTCCAAAGCGCGGGCGCATTTGCCGCTCGACCAGAGGCGCATTTGTCGTTCGACCAATGGCTTGCGCCGAAAATGCAGGGGCGGGCGAAACGCGTTTAACGCTTTGACTTGCGGCATACCGCTCTCCATTTGGCCCAATGCCAAATGCAGGGTTTGAAAATGCATTCGCGCCACGGCCAAAGCGCCGGCCGCTGCCGTGCCCGCCGCTTCCAACCGCGCCAAAGCGCGATCGGCTTCGTCTAAACGACCCAGCGCGACACTGTCAATCAGCCGGTCGAAATCGCCTTGGGTTTGGTCGCCCAAAGCCGCCTCGACATCATCGCCGGTCACCATGCCCGGCGCGCCTTTTTTATCGCGCACGCCCTTATATAAAACCAGCCGCTCCAATTCGCGCTTAATGACACCGCGATCCGTGGCCAGACGTGCGCTTAATAAATCCATGGCTTGCGCTTCAATGCGATAATTTTCACCCTCTAAACTCTGGCGAATGAGACGGCCAATATCGCGCGCCTCCAGCGCATAACAGGGCAAGGCCATGGCGCGCTTATCGGTCTCTGCGGCTTTGCGCAAGGGCGTGGTCGGGCGCAAATTATCAGCCTCGACAATAATCATCGACGCGCCCGAACCGGGGGTCTCGGCCAATTCGGCCAAATAAAATTTAACCGCCGTGAGCACGGCGGCATTGGCGCCGCTGACATGCACCAGCTTATAATCACCAAACATGGGCAGAGCGGCGGCTTCATCGGCCAGCAATCCGGCTTGGCCGGTCAGCGCGCCCTCATCCAGTGATACATATTGCAGCGGGTCAAAATCCTTGCCGAGATAGGCCGCCTTAACGGCCTTTGCCGTTTCATGCACACCACCGCGATCGGGCCCATAAACCAAAGCCAGCGCCGGTGCCTTATCGGCTTTCAGCCCGCTGACCCAAGCCTCCACTTCATGTGCTTTCAGCTTCATTGCGGCGGCTCTTTGGGCAGCTCACGCGCCAGCCGCGTGATGAAACGCTCGGCCAGCAGGCGCATGGCAAGCCGCGCTTGATTGCGTTGTTGTATTAAATCATCCGCGCCGCTATCACTGCGCGCCACATTGGCAATATGGCGCAGCTCCATCAGGCGGGTTTTGCCTTTTGGGCGATGATGCAGCTCGGCCCGCAGCACATAAGTCAGCTCAATGCGCGCGCCAATACCCGCCTCATTTAATTGCGTATCGCGGGCGCGCTCATCCAGCGTAAGGCGTATATCGAAAGTGGCGGCTTCATCGACCCGCCAGCGCCCCTCTAATGCGCGTGCCAAAAGGCGGCCATTTTCGCTATCAGGCAAGGCCAAACCGGCGAGCGGCAGGGGGCCGAGCCGCGCGCCATCCATTTTATAAATCGGGGAAAAGCCGCAAGCGGCAAGAAACAGGCTGCTGACAAGCGCGGTTAAAAAGGCGCGCCTATGAGACCACCAGATTGACAATGCGCCCCGGGACAATGATGGTTTTTTTAAGCTCGTGACCGTCAATGAATTTTTTAACCCCAGCTTCGTTCAGCGCCATATCTTTGATTATAGCCTCATCGGCATCTTTCGGCACGGAAATTTCACCGCGTTTTTTGCCATTGACCTGCACCGGCAACACCACCTCATCGCTGGTCAAAACCGACATATCGGCTATCGGCCAAGCGGCATCGGCCACCAGCCCATTGCCGCCAAGGGCGCGCCAACCGGTTTCGGCCAAATGCGGCATCATGGGCGATAAAAGCTTCATCAATTGCGCCAGCGCATAGGCACGGCATTTTTCGTGCTCGCCTGCGTCTCCTGCATCTCCGGCATCTCCTGCATTTGGCGCATCTGACTTTTTAAATGCGCCCAGCGCATTGACCAATTCATATAGCCGCGCCACGGCACGGTTAAAGCCCAAAGCCTCCAAATCGCGGGTCACCGCATCAATGGCTGTTTGCACTTGTGCATAAAGCGCGCGCGCGGTGTCATGCTCGGGCGGGTTCATTTGGTCGATAAAACCGGCCTCGGTCTCGGTGTCAAACAGCCGCCAGACTTTTTGCACAAATCGCCATGCGCCCTCAATGCCGTCTTGCGTCCATTGCACATCGCGCTCGGGCGGGCTGTCTGACAGCATGAACCAGCGTGCCGTATCCGCGCCATAGCGCGCAATAATATCATCGGGGTCGACAATATTCTTTTTCGATTTCGACATTTTCTCAACCGCGCCGACCTCGACAGGGCTTGTGCCATTGGCGGCCAAAACCGCGCCATCGCCGGTGCGGGTAATCTCATCGGGCGACAGCCATTTGCCGTCATGGCGATAGGTTTCGTGACACACCATGCCTTGGGTAAATAATCCGGCAAAGGGTTCTGCCACTGCCACATGGCCGGTCTTATGCATGGCGCGTGTGTAAAAGCGCGCATAAAGCAAATGCAAAATCGCATGTTCAATGCCGCCAATATATTGGTCCACAGGCAGCCAATAATCGACCGCGGCGCGGTCGGTCGGCGCGGTCTCATTCAGGCCGGCAAAGCGGGCAAAATACCAACTGCTGTCGATAAAAGTATCAAATGTGTCGGTCTCGCGGGTCGCCGCACCGCCGCATTTTGGGCAGGCAACATGTTTCCAGCTTGGGTGATGGGCCAGCGGATTGCCCGGCGTGTCAAAGCTGACATCATCGGGCAGGGTCACCGGCAATGCGTCGCGCGGCACCGGCACATTGCCACAGCTATCGCATAAAATAATCGGTATCGGGCAGCCCCAATAGCGTTGGCGCGAACTGCCCCAATCGCGCAGCCGATAATTGACCTGCTTTTCGCCGCGCCCTTCGGCCTCAAAACGCGCAATCATTTGCGCGCGCGCCTCTTGCGGTGCCAAGCCGTCAAGCTCGGCTGAATTAACCATCACCCCATCACCCGTATAGGCGGTTTGGGTGACCTCAAAGGCAGCGTCATCTTTCGGGCGCACCACAGTGGTCACCGGCAGGTCATATTTCAGCGCAAAATCCAAGTCGCGCTGGTCATGCGCCGGACAGGCAAAAATCGCGCCCGTGCCATAGCCCATTAAAACAAAATTGGCGACATAGACCGGTAAATGCCAATTCGCATCCAGAGGATGATGCACGCTTAAGCCGGTGTCAAAACCCAGCTTTTCACCGGCCTCAATATCGGCCTCTGAGGTGCCGCGCTTGGCGCAGTCGGCACGAAACGCCGCCAGCGCTTCATTGTCTTCAGCCAGTTGCACGGCCAGCGGATGGTCGGGCGAGATGGCGCAAAAACTCGCACCATAAAGCGTATCGGGGCGGGTTGTATAAACCTCAAGCGCGTCAAAGCCCGCCGCCATTTCTTTGGCTGCCGGTGTCAGCTCAAAGCGACAGGCCAGCCCTTCCGAGCGGCCAATCCAATTGGCTTGCATCAGGCGCACTTTTTCTGGCCAGCGTTCCAGCCCGTCCAAAGCGCCCAGCAAGTCTTCTGCATAATCGGATATGCGCAAAAACCATTGCGTCAGATTTTTTTGCTCCACTGCCGCGCCCGAGCGCCAGCCCTTGCCGTCAATCACCTGCTCATTGGCCAGCACGGTTTGGTCAACCGGGTCCCAATTGACAATGCTCTCGCGGCGGTCAACCAATCCGGCCTCGACAAAATCCAGAAACATGGCTTGCTCATGGCCGTAATGGGACGGGTCGCATGTAGCAAATTCGCGGCCCCAATCAATCGACAGGCCCAGCTTTTTAAGCTGGCCGCGCATGGTGTCGATATTCTCATAAGTCCATTTCGCCGGATGGGTGTTTTTTTCCATCGCCGCATTCTCAGCCGGCATGCCAAAAGCGTCCCACCCCATTGGATGCAGCACATTATGGCCTTGGGCTTTTTTAAACCGCGCCACCACATCGCCCATAGCATAATTGCGCACATGGCCCATATGAATACGGCCCGATGGATAGGGAAACATTTCTAAGACATAATATTTCGGGCGCGATTTATCGCTTTCATCTGCCACAAAAGAGCGCGCCTCATCCCACGCTTTTTGCCAATGGGCTTCATGCGCAGACGGGTCGTAAGGGGGGCGCGACGTGTCGCTCATTCAAGTTACCGGTTGGCGTTGCGCGACACGGCAAGGTCGCGGGCGCGTGTCAGGACAATATTTTCAAGCTGGCGGGCCGCGCGCGACGAGCTGGCCGTGGCCACCCATTTACCGCCGCGCAAAGTCTCGCGAAACAAATTGACGCGCAGCGCATCGGCGCGCAATTCAAGGCCTGAAATAATCAAATTCACCTTCACCCGCTCATTGGTCGCGGCCGGGTCATGATACCAATCCGTGATAATCACCCCGCCTACCGGATCGGCCGAGCCCAGCGGCATGAAGGAGAGGGTCTCGAGACTGGCTTGCCATAAAACCGCATTGACCGACAGCCCGCGTATCGGTGCGGCGGTTTGTGCTGCGGTTTGTGGCGCGGCTTGTGCTGCGGGTGCAGCCTCGGATCTGGTGTCTTTTTTGCCAAAAGTGAAAAAATCGAAAATCGAGCCGCTTTCTTCTGTCGCGGTATTTTCGGTCTCGGGATAATCGGCCTCAACCGATAATCCGCCACAGGCCGCCAAAGCGGCGGTCAGGCTGAGCGTCAATAAGAGGCGGCGCAAGCCCATAAGCTGGCTGGTGAAGCGGCTGGTGAAAAACAATGTGAAGCGGCGCATGGCAGAACTCTTTATGTCAAAGTCAAACGGTCGCTGAGACCGCGGGAAAATCAAGCCCATGACTATTATGGACATGGGCAAAAGTAAAGCCTGTTCACACGCCCCGCTGCGCTTTGTGATGCGCTGCGCTGATAGGGGGGCTTGCAAAAAGAGCTTATCGCGCAAAGGCGTCAATCGCGGCAAACCCGTCGGCAACCGCAAACCCGCCAAGGCGATGCCAGCTTTGCCCATTCATGCCGCCCAGCGCATAGGCCCGCATGCCCATTGCCTGCGCGGCGCGTAAAAGCGGCACGGCGCGCGCCACACCCAGCGGCTGGGCGCTGGCATGGCTTGCTGTTGCAAAAACCGGCGAGATAAGCACGCCCCCAAATCCGGCACGCTTGGCGGCGATAAGCTCGGCCATATTATGCACGGCTGCCGTATCGGCGCGCACATGCGCCCTTTGCGGGGCGTGCCGCAAGCGGGGTCGCGCCAGCATAAAAGACGGGCAATGAAAGCCCGCATCAAATTGGGCGGCCAGACGCGCATCACCGGCAATGGAAAAATAGCGGCCTTGGCGGCGACATAGCGCGGCCATATGCGCCGCCAGTTCGGCGCGCGCCGGATGGGCATAATCGCGCAAAACCAGTCCGACACATAATGGCTGCGCGCTGACCGCAGCGGGCAAATCGGCGTGGCTATCAGCCCGACAATTCGATTGGCCGTCTGTTTGGCGGGCGAGGTCAGAAAGCATTAAAAAGGGCGGCACAAACATGGCGTCAATTTGGCGGTTTCGCGCGCATCTGGCAATAGTCCGCCGCTTGGTTTAAAACAAGCATGTGAAAAAAGGGGCTTCCATGCCAAACCATGCCGCCGACAAATTGAGTGACATAACCCAGCGCATGACGGCGGCGTTGCAGCTTGCCGGTCGCGATGCGGCGGCGGCGCAATTGCTGGCCATCTCCAAAACCAAGCCGGTCGCCGCCATCACGCCGCTTATTGAGGCCGGGCATCGCCATTTCGGCGAAAACCGCGTGCAGGAAGCGGCGGAGAAATGGCCCGCGCTCAAAGCGGCGCATGAGGGGCTTGAATTGCATTTGGTTGGGCCGTTGCAAACCAATAAAGCCAAAGAGGCGGTGGCGCTGTTTGATGTCATTCAAACATTGGACCGCGAAAAACTGGCGCGTAAAATGGCCGCCTTGAAAGACGCACAAGCCGAAGAGGCGACAGGTGATATCCTGTTTCCGCGCTTTTTCATTCAGGTGAATAGCGGTGATGAGCCACAAAAATCCGGCGTATCACCGTCTGAACTAGCCGCTTTTCATGGGCTTTGCACGGCTGAGTTGGGTCTTAATGTGGTCGGGCTGATGTGTTTACCGCCGCAAGATGAGGCCGCCGGTCCGCATTTCGCGCTTTTGGCCAAATTGGCCACCGGTCTCGGCCTGTCGCAGCTTTCAATGGGCATGTCGGGTGATTTTGAAACGGCGCTGTCGCTGGGCGCGACCCATATTCGTGTCGGCACGGCATTATTTGGCGCAAGAGACTGATTTTATTCAGCTTTACCCGCGCTGAATATGCACAAAACAGCCCGGCGCGGCATGGCGCAAAATAAATGACATGGTGTTATGGCTGACCGCAATGCAGCCCAATGTCGGGTTAAAATTATTCTTCTCCAAATGCAGAAATATCGCACTGCCGCGACCCTTTTCGGGCGGCGCATCATTATAGCCAAGCTCGATAAACACATCATAAAGCCGGTCATGACGCCATAAAGCCTCATGGCGGAAGCGCGTTGGGCGTATAATCGGGCGATTGTAACACGGCTCCGTCATATCATCACACCAGCCGCTTTTCGGGGCAATTTCGGCTATGGGCAGGTGGCTGTGCGGGCGCATGACGCGGTCGGGCCGATACCAAATGCGGCGCAAGGGAAAATGCCCCAAAGGGGTTTTTTCATCGCCCTCTTGCTTGGTGCGGGTCACCCCGCCGCGCCCCAAAGCGCAGCGCGAATGATGCGGGCCAAAGGTCAAATGACCGCTATGTTTATGGCCGCCGCGCGGCGTAATGATGATGTCGCTCATAAAACGTAACTTCATGGCAGCGAGAGTCGATGAATTTGAGCGGCGCGGCAAATGTTTTTTCGCCGCCCTGGCGGGTCTATTTGCGGCGGGTTCTTGCCAGAGGGGTCAAGGCTGGGATAAAAGCGGTCTATGGCGGTGAAACAAAAAATTCTCTTGGTTGAAGATGATGATGCTCTGGCTGAGGTGCTGGGCGAGCAATTGGCTCTGCATGATGAGTTTGAACTGGCGCGGGTTGATACGGCGACCGCGGCCTTGGCAGAACTGACCCAGCCGGGTCATGGCTTTGACCTGATTTTGCTGGATGTCGGCCTGCCCGACCAAGATGGCCGCGAGACTTGTAAAATCATCCGTAAAAATAAAATCACCACGCCGATTATAATGCTGACCGGCGCGGCCAGCGAGGCGGATACGATTTTGGGGCTGGATGCGGGGGCGAATGATTATGTCACCAAGCCGTTTAAATTCGGTATTTTATTGGCCCGTATGCGGGCTCAATTGCGCCATCACGAACAGGCCGAAACGGCGGAGTTACAGATTGGCGATTATGTGTTTCGCCCCAGTCTGAAAATTCTTGAGCCGTCCAATGGTGCGAGCAAAATCCGCCTGACCGAAAAAGAAACCAATATCCTAAAATTTCTGCACCGTGCCGCCGGTGCGGCCGTAGCACGCGACACGCTGCTGCATGAGGTTTGGGGGTATAATGCCCAAGTCTCGACCCATACTTTGGAAACCCATATTTATCGCCTGCGCCGCAAAATCGAGGCCGACCCGTCTGAGGCCAGATTATTGCTGACATTGGAAGGCGGCTACGCCCTGTCGCAAGCCTGAGGCGCAAAAGCCTAAAAGCTCTAGCTGAAAACAGCCTCTGCCGCGGTGTCCACCGGATAGCCGGTCGCATAATCGGCCGGCATACGCATGGCGCGGCCCGATGATATTTTCATGGCGGCGAAATCGCTCATGCCGCGCGCCAGTTCGCGCCCATTGGCGGCCAGCATTTGAAACCGCCGCCGCAACCGTAAGCGGCCATCATTCATGCTGATCCAAGTGGCGATATAAACCGTCTCACCGGCCAGCGCGGCGGCTTTATAATCAATCTCATGGCGGGTCACAACAAAGCCGCAATCGCGGGCGCGATAGGCGGCAAAGTCAAAGCCCAAGGCTTTGGAATGGTCCCAAGCGGCGCGCGCCATCCAGCCCAGATAAACAACATTATTCACATGGTTAAAATCATCTATATCGGCGTCGCGCACATTGAGTGTCAGCACATGTTGCGGCGTCAGCAGCCAGGGCAGGTTTGATGCAATATCGCTCATGCGTCACACGCTATGCGCCAAAGCGATGAGATGCAAGATGGGCAAGACCTCTTGCCAGCACCCAAGCAGGCTCTTATGGTTTGGCAAGGTTTGCGGCGCGGCCCGTCAAGGCATGGTCATCGCGTCATTGGATCGCGTCATTGGGGAGAGATGATTATGAGCGCAAATGCGATTGATGTGAGCCGATTGGGCGCGGCGCGCAGCGGCTTTGAAACCGCCAGCGAAAATTGGCCGCCCAATGTCAAAGCGGCGCATGGCAAGCCCTCCCCCACCTCGGCTCATTTGGGGCTGGAAATATTGGCCGTTAATCAGGCAGATGGCATTGTGGAAATGGCGTTTAATGCCGATGATAAGCTGTGCAATAAGTGGGGCGGTATTCAAGGCGGCAATGTCGCCGCCATGCTGGATGATGCGATGGCTTTTGCCATTGGCCTCAATCTCGATTGGGGGCAAATCAGCCCGACATTGGAGTTAAAAGTATCCATGTTGGCACCGGCGCGCCCGGGGCGGCTTTATGCGGTCGGTCAAGTGGTGCGCCGCGGGCGTTCGGTCGGTTTTGTCGAAGGCCAGCTTTATGATGAGGCGGGTCAATTATTGGCCACCGGTTCATCCACGGCAAATTTTGTTACGCTTAAAAAGCCCGATAAAAAACGCGAGAAGAAATAGGAGAGATTATGGCCCATTTAAAAAATGCAGATGCCGCCCAATTGGCCGAGGTAAGCGATGAGCTGGCTCTGGCGACTGCGGTTATGGGCTTTGAGCCCAATAGTTTGAAAATCATGGCGCATCGGCCGGAAATCCTGCGCGGCTTTTTAGCACTCAGCGCCGCCGTATTGGGCCCCGAGGCCAAGCTCGAGCCGGGCTTGCGGCAAATGATTGCCCATATTGCCAGCGCCGCGGCCGGATGTCGTTACTGCCAGGCGCATACGGCGCATGGCGCGCATGAGCGCGGCGTGCAGGATAAGAAAATCGAAGCGCTGTGGTCTTATGAAACCGACCCGCTATTCTCCGATGCCGAGCGCGCCGCTTTGGCTCTGGCGCAAGCCGGTGGCAGCGTGCCCAATGGTGCCACCCAAGCGCATTTTGATGCATTGGCGCCTCATTTTTCCGAGGCTGAAATTTGTGAAATTGTTGCGGTGATTGCCACATTCGGCTTTCTCAATCGCTGGAATGACACAATGGCCACCGCGCTGGAGGACAGCCCGCTGGCTTTTGCTGAAGGTCATCTTCAGGCCAATGGATGGAAACCGGAGCGGCATAAATAGCGTATTAAGATTATGAGTGAGCCAAGTAACCCCAATCAAATGCATAAATCGCAATGGCGGCTGCGGCAGGTTACGGATGAATTAAATGCCCGTCCGTTTCCGCGCTTTGCCCTGCCGACGGCAATCTTTCGGCTGTGTCTGTCGGGCGATGAGGCGTTTGACGGCTTGCGCGCCATTTTATCTGACACGCTGAGCGATATTGATTGGGAAAATGAGGGGCAAAGTCGCCTCATCCGCACCCGCCATCAAGATGTGCAATTTAATATTGAGCGGCATACGGAATTTGTCTCCCTGACAATTATTGATGAGCGCGCCGAAAGCGGCTCGGCGGCGCAATATTTGCCCGGCGATTGGCTGGAAAAAAACCGCGGCGAAGTCGTCGTTGCGGTTGATTGCCAATGCAGTGTGCGCGGCACGGCACGCGAGGGCTGGACCTGTGCCAGCCGTCTCGAAAACGGTTTGGCTGACGGATTTTTTGATTTCAAAGTGGCCGAAGACGGACATACAAAAATCGCCCTTGATTTCGCCGCCGATAGTGATGTCCGCGATGTCGGGCGTATCGCGCTGCAAGTTGTCGAGATTGAGACCTATCGCTCTTTTGCCGCCATTGGCCTCAACCGCGCCCGCGCCGCACAAGCGCAATTGGCTGATATTGCGGCGCGTGTGCCGCCCAGCATTTCCGCTGCGGGCAGCGCCGATGGCGAGCGTTTTGAACTTTTGAGCCAATTGACCGGCGAGCTGGAGGATGTGTGGCGGCGCACCTCATTCCGCTTTGCCGCCTGCACAGCCTATTGGGATTTGGTGACGGCGCGTTTGGCGTCTTTGCAAGAACACGCCTTTGACAGCCGCATCACCATTGGCGGTTTTTTGGAACGCCGCCTGCAACCGGCAATTGCCACTTATCAATCAACCGAGCGCCGCCGCCATGATTTGGCCGAACAAATTTCGGCCATGACCGGCCTTTTGCAAACCCGCATTGAGCTGGATATGCAGCAGCAAAATGCCGATCTTCTGGCTTCGCTCAATCATTCAGCGGCGCGGCAATTGCGTTTGCAACATACGGTGGAGGGTGTCTCGACCGTGGCGATTTCATATTATTTGGTTAATTTATTACGCGCACCCGCTGATTGGGTGCTGGCGCGCCAGCCCGCGCTGGACCCGTTAATTGTCAATATGGCACTGGTCGCCATCACCGTGCCTTTGGTTTGGCTGACCATTAGGCGGCTTTTGCGCGCCACAGTCGGCCGCAAATAGACCGCATATTAATTGGCAAAAAAAGAGGAGCCCAAAGGCCCCTCTTTCATGATGTTCGGCCCCGAAGGGCCCTTATATTATGGTGCCGGATTAGCCTTTTTTCGGCATCCAGATTTGGCCGACAATCATGGCCAGCACAATCAGGTCAAATACGATAACCGGCGCGCCTGGCGAGGTCACCGCATTGCCGGTGGCAAAATTGGCAACAAATTGTTGTGTGCCGGCGGCCAGCTCTGTGCCGCTGGCGGCCAACTCATTCAGGCCATTTGCCGTATTGGCGCGCAGGCTGAAATAAGCGGTCTGCCAATAATAAGCACCCATGACGGTTAACACGCCAAAGCCCGTGCCGAGAATTTTTGAGACCATGCTGTCTTCGTCCGACATGCGGATATTATTGGCGATACGCAAGGCCAGCCAAATGCCCAAAATGGCACCGATTGAGCGCAAGGCAAACGCGATGCTATATGTGCCAAACATTGTTAAAGTTTGATATTCCGTGATTTGTTCCATAAGATTTTCCCCCTCTATGATTAACTCATAAACGCTAGGATATTCCCGCGGGCGGAACAAGCGCTCGTTTTTGCGAAAAAAGGGAGCCGATGCGCCTTTTTGCAAACCGCGCCCGCGTTTTGGGGCGGTGGCGGCAGGGCCGCAAGATGGCGA
>Ga0181418_1000359_pt1 | contig 15325 bp, 26 predicted proteins | sample 41SPOviralmetaG_FD_130143 | JGI IMG/M metagenome (GOLD analysis project Ga0181418, IMG submission 130143) | Marine viral communities from the oligotrophic San Pedro Time Series (SPOT) site, San Pedro Channel, CA, USA - 41 SPOT_SRF_2013-03-13 | ecosystem: Environmental > Aquatic > Marine > Strait...
AACATTAGCAACAGCATGATAAATATCGCCATCGAGGTAATCATATTCTGCCGCACCCATAGATAAACCTGCCACATCAACCATGTGTCGCTTGTCGTGATCTTCAGGATCGCGCACTGAAGCTACATAACCCTCACCGTCAAAATTAGTAATTAAACCGCACTCTGTGCCGTGGCAGTCCAGAACATCGTATGCCTCGAATGGTACATCTTTTTTGACTAATTTCATGTCTTTCCCCTTACCTATCTCGTTAATGAGGCTTCATGATAATACAGTAACGGTTACCATGCAACCCCCCTAAGCAAAATAATTTTACCAGTCCAAACTGCAGGCCATCATGGTCCCGGCATCGTGATTCTCAAGGTAGAACCCATGCTTCTCCACCAGCTTCTGCAGCTTTGGGTGGAACCCGGTAGGATGCCATTCTTTCCAGTAGTCGTGCAGCGGCATTCCATCAGGGGCACACTCGCCCTCGCAACGAAACCAGATGCGGTGCTTGTCCACCTTCTCTTCCCCGGTCCATTGATCGTAGGTCACAGCGTTAGCCTTTGGAAACGCCTTGTTGATGTGCTTGCATAAAGTGATTGCTTTCATATATTTCCCCTTAGTTGCCCCCCTCGGGGGGCGTTAGATTAAGTTAAACAGCGAGCTGCTCGCAGACCTTCCTGTAGATCCCATCGCAGAAAGAGTTGGCCACTAGATCGCTAATCAAGATCATTGGGTTGCCCTCAGAACCGTTGTTGTAGATCAGGTAGAACCACCCAAGCTCATTGCCATCTTTGTCAAAAGGGATGACAACATCTTCACCAGTGCTTGACATGGCCTCAAGGATCTCGATGAAGTCTGCAGACTGCTCAAGGCAATAATCCTCACCGTCATTGATGGTCACCGTACACTCTGCGGCCAACAGCTCAGAGATCAAGCAGTGCGCTGCAATGCGGTCATCCATATTGCAATACTCTGGTAGCCGCACGTTAAAACCCATAAATATCTTTTCCATTTTACTTCCCCTTTAATTGCCCCCCGGAGGGGGCTTTGAGTGATTAATTACTGTGTTTTCAGGATTACCAGATCAGAGCTAACATATCCTTCTAAATATATACTTTTAACGGAAATATAGCCCTTCTTATCTAGACTGTGCAAGGTAGTGGTATTTATACCAGTGTGGATCGTGTCTTCGAATACTTCCCCCTTCTGAGGTATAACTACAAACTCCATATTAGACAGTTTTTCTAGGGCTACTTCTTGCGCTTTAGTTAATTTAGTCATTGTGCTTTCCTCGTTAGTGAGGTCACATTGTACACTAGTAACCGTTACTGTCTTAGAACCATTTTGCATATGCTTATAACTTTTTGGAATATCCAGGGAATTACTCTCCGGACAAAGTTTGATGTTTTTTGTCCGCTAACGGTCCGGACAAATTTTCACGGTTTTTGTCCGCTACTTTTTCAGGGCAAAAAAAAGACCCCGCAAATGCGAGGCCAAAGGAGAAATAAACAAAATAGAAAACGATAAAGTTACATCGCCGGGGAATTCCGACAACACCGTTAGTCTACTGGAAAAGAGGGATTAAGCAACAACAATTGATCCTCATTCGGAGGTATCTGCGCATCCTCGATTTTCTCCTGCACAATGTCTGCGATCTCCTCAATCTCAGCAAAGGCTCTGTCAGGGTTGGCGCCCTCAGAGATCACGCTGTCACACACTGTCAGTATTCTGTCCTGCAGGTCATCGAACCCGTGAGCCCTGCAAAGCTCAATTAAGTTGCCAATAGTGATAGTCTTCATTTCAATCTCTCCGTATGGAATTTGATCTGTTCGTTGAAGTCATCCAGCAGATCACGATAATCTGCCGCGTACATTTTTTTTACCTTGCGCTTGTCCCGGTGCATCTCGTCAACAAAGTCTCTGCCAAAATAATCAATCATCCAGAGCGTGTACTCTGACTCTGCAGAGCCATAGCGCATACCAAAGCCGTTACACCCTTTGCACTGCGGCCACACATTGCACTCCTCTAAGCTCCAATAGCTTGAGCTCCCCTTGGGTATGTAGTGGCCGCCATCGCACTCTTTCCAGTGGACGTTCTTGCCGCAGCTCACGCAGCTACAGTAGCCGTTGTCATCTGCTGACTTCATCCTGCTGAGCTTCTGCAGCTTCTCAAGGCACTGAGCTCGTAGTGTTTTCTTAGCCATAATTGTGAACCACCGAGCTCTCCCTGAGTACCGGGCCATCCTTGCTGGGGAACCCAACACTTACCACCCCATTAGTAATGGTGGCTATATTACTGTCTAGCTCCCGGTAAACCTTGCTCACCTGATCCCTCTCCAGATTGCTTGTTTTGCCCATTGTGTCTGGAAAAAGAGCAATTTGCAAAGCGGACCACAGGGCCTTCACGCTGTCCTGCGTCCACTCAACCTCGATGCCGGGAACATCCCTGCCCTTAAATCTCACCTGAGAGGTGTAGCCTGCAGCGTTGAGCTCCTCTGCCAGCTCACGGCAATATTTGTGGATCGCGTTGTTTTGCGTCCCGGTTCTGGACCTGTTGGTTTTGCACACCACCTTGAGGTAGCGCTTTTCTTGCCAGAGATCACCAAGGTTCTTAAACAGGTTGATTAGGTCTAGCTCTGTATCGACAACGTAGTCTTTCATAATTTCACCCTCAAAAATTTATCCCGTAACTTGTCAGCTTTTGTCTCCAGCCGCATCTGGCACTTTGGCAAGGCCTTCTTGATCCCCAGCCTGTCTCGCCTTTTAGTGTTAACAGCAACGTACTCCTCTTTCTGTAGCAGGCAGTGGGGCTCACAGGCTGCGCGAAACTTTAGCCTCCCCTTTAATGTTGCCCTGCCAACCCTGCCAGTCTTGCTATGGTCTCTGGTCCAGTTGCTGTACATGCTTATCGTGTACAGCTTGCCGTCCTCAAAATACTCATGGTCCCCGGAAAAAGGGAACCACTTAACCGCATTGTTTGTATTATTCTTCACCATTTTATTCCGCCCATGATCTATCAGTTAGTGATTGCTCCAGAGACTTACCCCTGATGCTGTCTGCCCGATTACCCTTGCTTGCGCGATCCCTGTCGCCCTTCTCCCAAGTCCTAACGCAAGCCTGCCAATCCTTTACCGCATTGCCGCCCTTTGTCTTCCAGCCCCTTACCGAATAGTAGTCAACAAAATACTGTCCATCTATCCCGTTGCCCCTAGAGTTACAATACTCCTGCACCTCTTCGTGTGTTGGGCGAACAGCCCCCCTCTTCTCTTTAGTATTAGTTTTATTATTCTCCTTTACTATTAAGGTAGAAGATTTGTTCGTGGGGGTATGGAAGTTTTCTTCGTGCCCCCCATGAAGATTTGTTCTACCCCCCATGAAGTTTTCTTCTAGGGGTGCTGCTTTATCGACTAGGTAGATGTGCCTGCGCTGCTGCTGGTTCTCGTCCAAAAAGCACTGCACGTTGATGTACCCGGCATCCTGCAGCTCAGAGATCCACTTGCTGATCGAGCGCTTTGTGACGTTATGACGTTTCTGGAAGTATTGATTGCCAGCCCAACAAAACCCCTCAGAGTTTGTCAGGCCAGAGATCTCACCAAAAAGTAACCGGGCGTTTGCTGAAAGGCTGTGGTCATAAAAGACGTTAGCCGGGATGATGGCGTATAGCGGCTTATTTTCCATACTCACCCCACTTGATAAACTGCGATAGGTTTACACCAAATGACCCAGCCAGAAGGTTCAGGGTTGTTAGGGTTGGGTTGCCTTTGGTCTTGAGGTTGCTCAGCGCTGCCTGTGATATACCAGCAGCATCTGCTAGGTCCTGATTGCGAGCATCGTTCAGTGTTAAGCCGATTTCGATTGCCTGTTTTAAGTTGAACATTTTTTTGTACCTGTTAGTGAATGTCTGCGCATCGTATAGCACCTTACATTCCTTTGCAACAAATACGGCTACAAATTAATTTCACATTGTGTGTTGCAATCAAAAGTTAGATGTGTATACTGGGCGGACTAACCAAGGGGAAACATTATGAAATTAGCAGAAGGCAACACCATTACTATTAACGGCCACGACTGGCTGATCTGGGATGTGCTTAACACTAACGATAAGGGCGAGACTTGCATACAAGTTAAGTCGCTTACCAAGGTGCGCAGAACAAAGCGCAACCCAAAGGGCGCTGTCGGTTGGCAAACGGCCTTTTGGGTGCGGGAGGACGCAACTCCTAGCCCTTTTGATGATTATGCTCAAGGTGAGTATGATTGCCTGCATGGCTATGATGCCTTGGCAGGAAGATCTGAGTGCTATTACAACGGCTTTGCCGATCAGTACGCGGCAGAGCAAATTGCAACTAACATATCTGAGTTGGGGAGACTACTATGAAAAACTGGGATCAAATCAGGGAGGAGCTCAAGGCTCCTTTCGCCACTAACGTGCTTAAATTTAGAGCCGGTGGTGGTGGTAAGCAGTTGGCGTACATTGATGCGCGTGCCGTTATGAAACGTCTTGATGACGTTGTTGGTATGGAAAACTGGCAGTGTCACTATGAAGATCTAAGTGGCCGGGTTATCTGCAGGCTGTCCATCCGTGTTGACGGAGAGTGGATCACCAAGTGTGATGGCGCCGGGGACACCAAGATAGAGGGCGAGAAGGGCGGTATTTCAGACGCTCTTAAACGCGCTGCAGTATTATTTGGTGTGGGGCGTTACCTCTACTACTTGCCTGCAGGGACCACTATCAACAACCTGCCAGCATGGGCGGTGCCACAATGAAATATACTGCTGAGGCTGGTCACTGGTACACTCGCTCTGGTGAGCCTGCATATACCTATGAGACTGGTTGCGGGGAAACCAAAAAGACGACACTGAGAGAGGCCAGAAAACTTAATCTGGTCCCCTCGGTAACATCTATTCTGGGCATTGCTGATAAACCTGCATTGACCCATTGGAAAATTTTGCAGACCATTCAGGCCACCAAGGATGTCAGGCGCTCTGACTATGAGGATGAAGGGAGCCACCTAAAGGCCGTTCTAAGGGAATCTAAGCGCGTTGGCCGTGAGGCGGCAGAACGGGGCACCGAGATCCACGCAATGATTGAGAAGGGCTTTAGAGGCGGTTTAAAGGGCCCTGCGTATACTGCAGTAAGGGAGATTCTCGATATGCTGCACCCAAATGACACTTGGCGTGCGGAAGATAGCTTTTGTAGCAAGCTGGGCTATGGTGGTAAGGTTGACCTTAGCTCCTTGAGTGGCGTATTCGTGGACTTTAAAACCAAAGACAATTTGGCTGACAAAGAGGTCAGCAAGCTAGTGTATGATGAGCATGGCATGCAGTTGAGCGCCTATGCTGAAGGTATGCGCTTTTATAATCCTGAAAGAATTTCTATTTTTATTGATAGGGATGACCCTACTCTCGTTAAGCATTACGTTTGGGACCGTGATAGCCATGAAAGACACTTGGCCATGTTCAAGGCCTTGTTGACTTACTGGCAGCTTTCGAAAAACCACACCACTGAAACTGGAGAATAATATGAATGTTTTAATTTTTACCGGCAATTGCGGGGCAGATATGGAAGTGCGTCACACGCCAAATGGCAAAGTGATTGGTTCTGTACCTGTTGCGTGCAAATCAGGTTGGGGCGATAATGAAAAAACCACTTGGGTAACCTGCAAGGTGTTTGGTGAGAAGCGCGTACCAGCACTTTCCAACCTGCTCAAGAAGGGCGCACCCGTTACAGTACAGGGCGAGTTTTCGCTGGATACTTGGGAGCATGAAGGCAAAAACTACAGCAAGGCCTGCTTGGTGATCAACGACATCAAGGTCCACTCTTCAGGTCAGCAGGAAAGCCAACAGCCAGCTCAACAGGCAGTAGCGCCACCTGCAAACAATGTATTTGACGAATCAGACATCCCATTTTAGGAGGGAATATGACTACCAAGCAAAGAAAGAGAAAGGTCAAAGAGGCTAACAAGGCGGCAGATAAAGCCATCCGTGACGCACAAATGCCGGAAGCATTGAAGTCCCTCAAAGACTTTGTGTACACTCCGCTGACGGTTAGCTATGGTCAGATGATACTAGCGTGCATGATCATTATTGGTCTCATTGCTATCGCCAACTAATTTCCCCCTGACCGCCAGTATCCCCTTGCTGGTTAGTGACAGGATTAGCCCACCTGTGGTCACAACGGGCTGCATATTGCATATGCTTCTAAATCATTATCTTCCCCACGCATAGCTCTGTACAATCTCGCTTCAATCAATCAATGGAGGTAGTTGTGGTACTGTACGGCATAGCGGTGGTGTTGTTGGGTTTAACGGCAATAGCGAAAGACGATTTAAAGGGCTCCTTATAGGGCCCTTTTTTGGTATAATCGGACCATGAAAAAGAAAGATAGCAAACTTACAAATGCAGGGGTCTCTGGCTACAACAAGCCAAAGCGCACCCCCGGCCATAAAACCAAAAGCCATGTTGTGGTTGCCAAGGAGGGTGGGAAGACAAAAACCATCCGGTTTGGCCAGCAAGGTGTCTCTGGATCACCAAAGAGAAAAGGCGAATCCAAGTCAGATGCAGCTAGACGCAAATCATTTAAAGCCCGGCACGCTGAAAACAACAAGAAGGGTAAGATGTCTGCAGCCTATTGGGCCTCAAAAACCAAGTGGTAAACCTTAGAGGATATTCTCATGCCAATGGTAGGAAAGAAAAAATACCCGTACACCAAAGAGGGTAAAGCAGCCGCCAAAAAAGCAGCTAAAAAGTCAGGCAAAAAAGTAGTCAAGAAAAAGAAGAAGTATTGATATGGCTGCCCGGAAAAAGTCTACTGTGAACAAGGCTGGCAACTATACTAAGCCAGCTATGCGCAAAAGACTGTTCTCAAAGATCAAGTCTGGATCTAAGGGCGGTAAGGCTGGGCAGTGGTCCGCACGAAAGGCTCAAATGCTCGCCAAAGAGTATAAGGCTGCTGGCGGAGGATACCGCGACTAATGGCTCTCAAAAAATCTCAAAAGTCCCTCAAGAAGTGGACCAAAGAAGAGTGGGGCACCAAGTCCGGCAAACCTAGCACCCAAGGCAAAAAGGCCACCGGGGAGCGCTACCTACCCAAGAAGGCTAGGCAGTCCATGACCAAGGCTGAGTATGCAGCCACCACCCGGAAGAAGCGCAAAGATACCAAGGCCGGAAAGCAGTTCTCAAAACAGCCTAAAAAGGCTGCCAAGATCACCAAGAGAGCCCGTAAGCGCTAGTAAGGCCAAGACACGGGTGTAGTCTCCCGCATATCTACATGCACAAATGCCCGGTGGACACCGATCCCGGTAAACCCCAAGGCATATGCGTGCTTCTGTATCAGATACCTCTCATTGCCTCCTGAGACCGCTATGTCAGCAGCTAACCCACTGCTATGCATTCCCGGACCATTGGCCTTAGATCGCTCTATAGAGTGCTCTGGGGACCTATATCCGCTGGTGATCGTAAAAGGGAATCCGCACGCCTCTCGCAAGTGGTCCAGCTTCAACAAGAAAGACTCCTGCATCTCATTCTCGCCAGTCTCTTGGCAATCAAACTCATCCACCGAAAAGTATTTTAAATCCACTAGAACGTCCCCTTCCAGACCCTAAACTTGTCAAACTCACCAGAGAGCATTTTCTTCCGTATGATCTCCTTCCGGGCATCGGTGTCATCAAGGGCAACGCCTGCCTCTTTCATCCATTCCGTCACCATAAACATGGGTATCCTGCCAACCAGACGATTCTCCCCGGTTACCCCGGCACCAGAGTCACGGATGATCTTGCTCTGCTCCAATACTGGAGTGGTGTCATATTGACGCTGCACGGTAAAGTGCCTTCCGTCAGTGTCGTAATGGACCTTCTCTTTAAACTTGTCTTTCATTGTTGTCTCCACATAAAAAAAGGAGGGCCGGAGCCCCCCTTAATTTTAACTTACTCTACTAAATTAGCTAGTAGTAAGGTCAGCTACGATACCGCTTGCCTTCTCATTCTTAGAGCACAAAGTCAGCTCAGTAAGAATTTGACGCATGGTAGAGTCACCAGTCTTGGCCAGAGCAACGCTCTTGGTTGGACGGAGAACAGCTACGTTGAACATATCGTTCTGCAGGATGTAAACATCGCGTGAACGGTTCTCACGGCTAGGCATAAACTCTACGGTACCCCAAGGAGTAACGTAAACGTCCAGAGACTTAACCACTTTGCTGTCGCCAGCCTGAACAGTTGAACGCTGGTTGTTGTTACCAGTAAAGCCAAGGGCCTTGTTCATCTGGAAAGGAGACAGGTAAACACGGTCAGGATCGCCGCCGTTAGTCCAGATAGACTCCATTACACTGTCAAACTTAGTCTGATCGAATACACGCTGAGTGCCGTCAGTACGCTTGTCGGTGCCATCTCCAGCAGGAGCAGCGCCACCAGTGCCTTTTGACTCGTTAGACTTGATCCAAGAACCTAGACCGGCCAGTTTACGGGCAACAGTAGCAGAGCCTGCAACGCGCTCTTGGTTCTCAAACAGAGCCTTCTCAATATCGAGCTTCTGCTCACGCGCTTCTTTAAGCATCTGGTAAGCCATTTCCTGCTTACGGCCTGCTTTCTCAACGCCTTCTTCAGTGTCAGCAATTACTACTGCGTTCTTGAAGATCTGCGTGTAGTTGCCCAAACGGACAGTAGGAGTCACTGCACCAGCAGAAGTATCACCGCCTTCAATGTGAGCATTTACCGCTGAATTTCTCAGGGTATCTGTCTGCCACTCGTGCAGAGTGTTAGTTGCTTTGGTCTTCTTGCAAGCAGTGTACAGGGGAGTGTCATCAGGGGTCACGGAGTAGATCACGTTGCTTAGGTCTTCTCGGATGCCCACCGCATCGTAAGTATCGAAAGTATTAGTTGGTTGTGCCATTTTAAAATTCCTTAATCAATTAATAAAGCTATGGCGTCCTCTACGGAGCCAGTGCGGTTCAAAGTTTCTCTTTGCTTTTTGCGCAAGGTTTTATTGCTTGAGGTTTTCTTGGCGCCAGCTTTCACGGGCCGCTTTCTGCGGTTTGCCGGGTCAGCCTTTACCTCTGCAGCTTTCTTACCACTCATCAGCTCTTGATATTTCATGGCATCGTGAAGCACCCGGATAGCCCGGTGATCCATAACCTGTCCTATCTCCGCTGGCTCATAGCCATACACGGACGAACCAACAGTCATCAACTTCTCCCGGATCGCGCCAGCTTTTTCACCATCAGCAAAATCTGGTATTACCTTCTGCAAGGTAGCCAGTTCGTGCTGAACGTAAGCCTGCTGTGCGGCCTGAGTTGCCTCTGATTGCTGTTGAGAAACAGCCTGCATTTGTTGCATCTGGGTGTTGTAGCCTGCCAGTTGCTCGTCATATTTCAGCTTAGCATCCATATAACCAATGGGGTCTGTCTCAAAAAGCTCTCGAGAGGGCTCTACCGGGGCAGTCTGTATCTGACCGCTTTGAGCTTGTGCATATACCTCTGCAATTTGCCTGCGCTCATGCAATAGGGCATTGTAGACATCCTCTGTGGCCTTTCTAGCCTCAGAGACTTCCTGCATACCCTTTTGGATGTACTTTTGACCACTGTATCCTCGCTTTAAATCGTCAAGGGTTACAGCCTCGCTCTTGCCGTCAACTTTGACGGTGAACATTTGCTGCTCTTGTTCGGTTTCCGCTTCTTCAGTGTCTTGCTCATCCTCATCGGAGTCTCCTACCTCCTCATCGTCATCTTCGGGCTCGTCTCCCTCTGACTCCGGTTGCTGCTCCTCCACATCCTCTGATTCTTCTTCAACTTCTTCCGGGGTTTCTGGTTCAAGGAGAGACTCGACAGCCTCCTCTGAGATAGAATCCGTTTCAGTTGTAGTGCCCTCTTCTGGCTGTAACATTGCTGCAATGGCTCCCTCAATAGAGCCGTCTGTACTACCTAAAGTTTCAGTCGTTTCCACGGTACTAATCCTTATGCTTTTTGTCGAAAATCGCCTCGTCTGTAAACACAGTGTTGAATTGAGCTTCGATCAAGTTAAGCGCCCTGATTATATCATGCGCGTCTTTAATAGTCTCCACTTGAGACTGGCTGTTCAGGAACACGCTGGTCTGTGCATCCCGAATGCTTTGCAAGACTTCCTGAAAGGTGTCATCTCGCCATAGGTTTTTGGCCAGTGCGGCCTTATCCTTTATGTTCAAAATCTTCCGCCCGTTACAGCTTGGACGGGGGTGCTATCTGGGTATCTAGGGGCTGCCTGCTCCGCCTTAATTCTTGCGGTGTCTACTGCAGTGCCGTACTTGCCCAAGATCTCTGCAGCGTCTACTAACAGGTCCTGATCCATTTGGTCACGATCCCGGTCATCTGCCGCTATGGCCTTCTGTGCGTCTATCTGGAGCTTAGCCATGTCAGAGGTAGCCTTAGCCTGTGCCTTGATCTGCTCGGCCTGTACATACGCCTCTGGCTGCGTCAGGGCCTGCTGCTGTTGTGCTGCCTGCTGCTGCTGTTGCTGCAGAATCATCTGCTCCTGCTCGATACTCATTGGCAGGAAGTAGCGCTCAGTATTAGACAGGCCATTCATAGCCAGCATATCTCCAAGGGTGTTGCGGATCTGGGTCATGCCCACAATGCCGTTCTGGGGTCCGTATGCTTGGAAGACCTGCATTTGGATCTGTAGCGCTTGCTGTAGGGCTGCCTGCTTCTGATCCTCTTGGCCCGTTCCCAGACCAACATTCACAGCAACGTCCATAGATCTATTCCATGACCGGGGATCGACTGGCTCATACTGACCGCCAGAGACTCGCATCATGGTAGCCTCGTCGCAGTTTTCCACGGTGAGCTTCAGGAGCAGTTTAAACAGTTGGGTCATACCACCTTGGCCAAGGTTTCTGGCCATGATCTCAATCTGCTGGGCAGCACCCTGCATTGTGGCATTCACTGCAGTAGCCGTTCTGGCCTGCAACGCTTCCGGGTTCAACCCCAGACTTGCCTTAGAGATTCCAACCTTGTTCTCGATCTCCTGATCGTAATACTGGATAGCAGACAGTGTCTGTCCAGCAACAAATGGAACGGTCTGGGCCGTAATGGCGCCAGCCTGCTTGGTTCTGATAATCCCGCCAATCTCGTTATTGAGCAGGTCATCGACATTCACCATGCCATCGACAATCTCGGTCCGGGGGTTGTTGGTCAGGGCAATGTTATCTAGCACGCCTCTAAGCAACGCTGTGGCGCTGTCTTGGTCATTAATGATTAGGTCAGCCACTGAGGTGCCATAGAACGTATGGGGCTCAGGATCGACCTCAAACACGGCAAACGGCATATGGCCCCACTCTTCGTAGGACAATAGCTTGTAGTTGTCTCCACCCATTGTCAGCTTGTACTGCTGCGCGATCCCAGTGCCGTCCACATCAATCTTCATGTACAGCTCGGTGATCAATACGTTGCGCATAGACGGGTCTTCACTCTCTGACTCGTTATATTGATCTAGGTAGCCAGTGCGCTCAAAGTCCTCCATGTCAGACACGGTGCTGTCAGTGCCTGAGTCAGCCAGCTCGCTCACCTCGTCAAAGTCGTAGCCCATCTCTACTAGCTCGCCAACCCGGACATCGGTCCTGTGAGCAACGGCATATGCGTCCTCTAGGCTTCTGGCGTTGGAGTCTACAAAAAACTCTTCCGGTGGTACGCTCTCCATCTTGAGATCGCCCATCTCCTTGGTGCGCATAATCTTGAGATCATGCCGGGGAGACTCAATCTCTAGGCCAGATGGGTCCAGCTCGATATTAATCTTGGTGGTGTGCTCAATTACCTCAACACCCTCATCGTTAACAATGGCAGTAAACTCCATGTCATTGAGGTTGTCGAAAGTGTAGGTCTCAGCATCATAGCTGGTGTCCCAGTATGCCTTAACAATGCCGTTCTTTTTTAGCAGGGCATCGTGAAAAGCATCATAGATAACACTGTAGCCGTTCAGCTCATTAAACTTGTAGTTGATGTACTTGGTTGCCTGCTCTGCAAACTTTACATCTTCCGGTCCACGGGGAACATATTCCACCGCCCGGTCAGTCTGCAAAAATACCCGCATCAGGCTGGGCTTGATAGATCGTATGGCATCACGCACCTTGGTGGCAACAACAGAGGATCTGCCCTCTTCCTGACCAATGTCTACATGGCCATCGTAGTATCGCTGAGACTTCAGTCGATCAAATGCGATCTCTGACTCTACAAAGTCAACACAGTCCTCGATAGCGTTCTGCGCAATGCCCTCAATCTCATCTCTGTCTAATGGTTTTAGTTCCATTTATTGTAGCCTCTGTTCTTTATCTTCAAGCAGTCCTGCCTGATACAGTGCATTATATACCTCTGGGGTGCGATACGGGGCTGTGATTTGTGCGGCTTTATTGCCTCCAAACTGCTGAAGACCTCCCATCGCCTTGCCTAAAGCGTGTGAAACCTCGCCAGCCACTCTGGGAGAAGATGCCGCACCCATCAACACTGCTTGCGGCAATTGTCCTGTAAGCGCCATGCTTGATGTTAGCGCTGGCTGAGTAGCAGACTGCAATCCCCTCGGCATCACTGTAGACATTGTTTGCCCAGCAACGGCAGGCATTATTTGTCCGCCAGACGCCTCATCGAGAATCTGGCCAAGGCGCAAGCGCTCTCCATAGTTAGTGTTTACGTTGTTGCGCATCAAAGACGTTAGCTTTCGCAAGGCCGTATCAGCAGAAGCCTTGTTACCCAGACTGAGCGCCCTTTCCATTTCTCTTAATAAATCCGCAGACTTTGAATAATTATCCATAGCCTTGGCATAGTCAGGAGCCTGCTGCGCTACAGAATTTTTAATAGAGTCATATACCTGTTTGACAGCGGCATAGGCGGTCCTGTTTTCCACTGGTAACCCATCTAGAATTTCACCAACAGATTGCTTGAGTTGATCTAACCCTTCTGGCGTGTGAAATTGCTCTGGGTCAAGCTGTCTCCACTGCTGAACCTTATCGTCTACAGCCTGCAATGCTTTTGCTACAGACTCGTTTTTAATTTGGCCCTTATATGCAGCAAACTTGTTAAACGAATCGCTGAGCGCATTAACTGTGTCATCAAAACTTAGCACTGTTTTGTCTTTCGATACGCCTGCCATGTTTTGTCTGTAGGTTTGTGACGCTTGAGCTCTAATGCTTGCCAGAGCCGCACGGGCCGTGTCAACAATATCGGTAGGGTTAGCTGTGCCGCGCATAGAAGATGTAAACAAAGCGCTCGCCTCACCTCCTTCCTGCCCTGCTCTAAACGCCTGCTTAATCGGTTCAGGCCCAACGCCAGTAAGCCCGCCAGAAAGTCCTGTAACAGCGCTGGCTGCCACAGGGGCGATTGTTCGAGTAGTAGCTGATAGAGGCTCAATTGCCGCCCCTACACTAGACATTTTTTCTCCAACTTTAGACAATGCTGGAACCTTTGATGCAATTGCTCCCCCTCCAGTAAGCAGGGTTGCCGCGTCAGCTAGTATTGAGGCAGGATCTTCTGCTACAGCCTTCTTAAATCCCTCCTCGCTGCCGTACTGTCGAACATAGTGCTGTGCTACTGCGTCATACACCTCATCACCGCGCTCGTCCCTCCCAAGGGCGTCCACTACACTGTCAGGCACTACTTTTTGCACTATACCGCGGGCTATTTTTTGCAGCCCAGTAAGGGTATCTATTGGGCTGGCCACGGCCTCTACCAAGCCTTCTCCAAGGTTATAAACAGATCCCGGAAAACTAGCCACTCCTGACATCAAGGCCTGTGGCCAAGTTCTTTCTGGCTCTACCTTAGCATCGGGGGTGACTGCCGGTACTGGCTGGCTCGATCGCTGAACCTCCAGCGCCTTCAGGTAAGCATCTTGATCTGAGAGCCTAACGTCAGAGGGAACGATAACCGTCTCGCCATTAATAATTACATCGTACTCATATGCCATTATGGAACAATCCTTTCTGTTACTTGTGTAGATCCGCTGCGCATTGCGCTAAGGGCTTGAGATGCTGCGTATTTTTTAGCCTCGGCTTTATCCACTAAAACTCTGAGCTCATCTCTCGCCTCTCTCATAGCCGCAATATAATCATCGTCACTTAACGTAAAGGCCGCTAATCGGTCAATTGCCGCTTGGGCAGCCGCACCTTCTCTTTCAGTAATCTGTCCACCGCCTTTCAACTGCTCAAATGCTCGCAAAAACGATTTTGCAGATAAATTTTTGGCAAGGGATTCACCAAGCACCTGATTAGGCGTGACAGCAGGCAACCTGCCCTGTATTGGCCCAACGTAGGCTTTAACTGCGGCAAGGCTTTGCGGGTCATCTAAGATGCGATTTATAGCGTCAAATTGATTTCCTAACACATCAACAGTCTTCTGAGCGCTTCGCTCATCATCAATGAGGTTTTCAATTTCTACAGCCCCAAACTTTTTCTCGCCTGCTACTGCACCAACATTTTTAGGGATGCTGCCTACAATTACGCCCTGATCATTCATCAACCCAGTTGAGGTTCCCATATCCACTTCGGTTAAGCCTGCTGAGACCGTTGCACCTTCTGGCAAATTAATTGGCTTTATGTTTCCGTAATTAGACGTTACATAGGGTATTACTTGGCCCCCTTCAGTATAGGTTCGCACAGTAGTACCAAAGGTTTCAGCGCCCTTTTGCCCTGCAATTGGCTTAATCTCGCCAGTAACAGTATTTACTGAGTACAAACTTTCGTCAATGAAGCCTTCCCGTCCTTTTTCTGCAAGTTGAGCGCCTGTCATTGTCACAAAGGTATCTTTGGGAGCTCGCAACGTAGATGTAACGTATGCTTGATAAATAGCGCTTGCGTTATCTGGGTTTGCCTCAATCATATCCGCCACTTGCCGGGCTGTCGGATCATCAGATCGTCGCAGCGCCTCTACGGTCTGATTAGCTTGATTCCTCACAGTTCGCAGAGCCATCAGGTCACTAGCACGCTTCTGTAGCTGCGCATTAGGGTTTAGGGTCATCTGGTTAAATGCAGCAGCCAAGCCAGCCATAGTGGCCGGGTCCTTTAGGCCGGTTCTTATCCGGTCCATCATTCCCGGCTTCTCAGCAGGGGGCGGGGGAGGAATTACAGGCTGGGTTGTCATCATAGGCTGTGGAGCACTTACAGCCCCTGATCCCATAGGGGATTGACCGCCAACATTGATCCCCTGCATTAGACCTTCTGCAGATACCGGGACAGAGTTCTGAGCATTTTGAGCACGCTTCTGTCTTTCAAGCGCAATCATTGTCTCTACATCGAAAATACCGTTAGCCATTAGTGCCTCACATTCTACCCATTGATCGGGCTCTTTTGATTAGTTCCATCAGGCCCATATTATTACCAGCGGCAGTCAAAGC
>Ga0181418_1000362_pt1 | contig 15266 bp, 7 predicted proteins | sample 41SPOviralmetaG_FD_130143 | JGI IMG/M metagenome (GOLD analysis project Ga0181418, IMG submission 130143) | Marine viral communities from the oligotrophic San Pedro Time Series (SPOT) site, San Pedro Channel, CA, USA - 41 SPOT_SRF_2013-03-13 | ecosystem: Environmental > Aquatic > Marine > Strait...
GAAGAACAGTCAGACTACCAAATGGATTACTTAAAGTTGATTCCTGTTTTAATTAACGCTATCCAAGAACAACAAGCCACTATTGAAGCACTAACAGCCCGTATCGCGGCACTAGAATCTTAAAAGGAGACACTTATGACAACTTGGACAATCTCAACTTTAGAACGTGAACTCAGTGACGGTGGCGTTATCGTTGCCCACTGGCGAGCAACTGCAACCGAAACAGTAGGCGAAGGTGATGAGGCAGTCACTTACTCGGCAAGCAACTACGGGACTGTAGGTTTTACCCCCGACCCTTCTGCTTCGGGCTTCATTGCTTATGACTCGCTGACTGAGGCAGACGTAGTTGGCTGGGTGCAAGCAGAAGTAGACAAGGATGCTATTGAGACATCTCTGGCTGCTCAGATTGAAGCAGACAAGAACCCAACTCAAGCAGCAGGAGTACCATGGTAATGGACTTGATGGAGATTATTACAACCTTAACAACTGTTGTAACTGTAGCATCTCTTATAGCTGCTACGACACCAACACCTAAAGACGATGAGTGGATTGCAAAGCTATATAAATTTATAGATTTGTTAGCTATTAACATTGGAAAGGCTAAACAGTAATGCAGGAGGAAACTAAAGCAGTGATAGACGCAGTAGCCGTAGGTGGCACCGTAGGGACGTTAGCTGGATGGCTACCGCCTCTGGCTGCTTTAGCGACCCTTATATGGACTTGTATTAGAATTTGGGAAACCCCTACAGTAAAAAACTTTTTTAAAAAGTAAGTTGATATATGAAAACTAAAAAATCTAATATAGGTTTAAACGCTTTAAAGAAAAAAAGAGCTTCTTTTAGAACAGGAGGTAGTTCTACTTATAATTATTCTAATTATTATAATACAGACAACAGTACTGTAGGTAGTATTGATCAATCTCAAAATACTAATGAAACTGCTGAAGAGTCTCCTGAAACTGGAATGTCTAATCCACAAGCGGGTGTAGAAAATGTAACAACAGCAGCAGAAACTCAAGCAACAGATCAAACAGAGCAAAAAGATCAAGATTGGACACCTAAAAATCAACCCGATCCTGAACGAGGATGGTCTTATCAACGTGCAAATAATATGGGTATTAATACTACATATTATTGGCATCACGAAACTGGAGATTATAGACCGACAAAACCAGATAATTGGCAAAACTATGCTAATGCAAACCCTACAGAATATGATCAAGACAGACAAAATCCTATTACAGGAGGAGATTCTGGTGGAGGAGAAAATCCTATAACAGGAGGAGGAGGCACTGTGGCCGACAATAAAAAAAGTGGTTTACTAGATACAGAAGCAAGACAAGGTAGAATTGAAGCTTATGAAACTGATTTAGCTTCTGCTAGAAAAGGGACATTAACAGAAGATTCTAAAGCTCAGGCTGCTGAAAAAATTACAGATGCAGGTAAAGGTACTAAAATTGCAATAGCAGGTACTATACCCGAAGGTTACTCTTTACTTAATCCTTATCTTAGATCTCCTACTGGTAGCAAAGATCGTAGTGCAGGAAGTAGTAAACAAATGCCTTTTGATAATTCTTCTCCTCCTGCAGGTTATCAGTGGGCTTATAAAGGTTCAGATAGAATAGCTGTACCTTTAGATCAAAGAGAGGCTCCTGATGCAGCACAAGCAGGAAAGCCTACTGATGAAATAGTAGCTCAAGTAACAGAGACATCCCAAGCAAGTTTAGACGCAGAAGATGCACCTAGTGGACAGTCTTATAATGCTGCAGAAGCTGGAATTCCTACAGGATTTTCTAAAAATCCTAATCCTAAATTAGGAATGTCTTATTCTTCAGAGCTACCTTCTGAAGGTAATATATATATTTACGATAATAAAACTGGAATAAGAAAACAAATAAGTGATCCAGCAAAAGCTACAAAAGCTGCAACTTTTTCTGACTTAACAGAAGAACAAAAAGCAGAACGTGAGGCAACTGCTACTGGCCCTACAATGACAGAAAGGGCTGTAGCTGCTGAACGAGATACTTTTCAAGAAACACTTGCTAAAGGCACTGCAGCGCAAAGACCTACTGAAGAAGTTCGTATACTAAGTAATGAAGAGGCTGAAACAGAATATAAGCAGTCTGAAACAGGTAAAAATCTTTATGCTGTACAAGCACAAGAAGAACAAAAATATAATGACGCTGAAGTATCTATAAGAGCAGAAATGGATGAGGCTATAGCAAATGGAGAGCCTCCTTCAGTTACTCGCGCAATCTCCGCTAAACTTAATGCTAATCTTCAAAACAAACTTAAAATGCAAGAAGATTTTCAACTTGCAGTTAAAGAAGGAATAGCCTTAACAAAACAAAATGCAGCTTCTGGAATGAAGCAATACGCAGAAGGTGTAACCACAGCTCAAACACAGCAAGTAGCTGATGTAGCTGGCCCCGCTGTTATGACAAGCGAAGGCGTTACTATTAGTAAAAATGATATGACTGATTTACAGATAGAGGCTGATAAGCGTGGCGTAGGCGTTGAAGAATTAAAAGAGTATCAAGATTTAATTACAGTTAATAAAAGAGTTGACATTGATACAGGTAAAGTTAAAGCTGAGCAAGCAACTGCCGCTACAAGGATAGATCCTGTTACAGGTCAGCCTATATCTCAAGCTTTAGATGTTGATAAAGATCTTCCGGGTATAACAGAAGAAGATCAAGCTAAGGCTAGTTTTAAAGAATCAGCCTTTAGTGACAAAGCTACTGGAACTACGATTGAAACTCTTCCTACCTATAAAAAAGCTGCTACACGTACTGCACAAACTGCAGAAGCTGCTACAAGAATAGCAAGGACATTGGGCGAAAAACCTCCTTTAGATTTAGAAGGTCGTGAAGCTATTACAGGGACTGCACCGCAGGGTACTGCAGCACAAATAGGCGGTGTTCCTACCTTTGAAGCTGCTAAAATGAACGCTGTTCAGGGTAAAGAAAGAACAGTAGCTGCTGCAGATATGTTGGCTGTTGTAGCTGATATACCTGAAGATGTTAGTGCTGCTATATCTGAAGATCCTGCAACTGTGCAAGCTCAAATAGATGAAGGAGCTGATCCTCAAGTAGTAGCGGCTGTAGCTGCTTTACCCCAAGAAGCTTTAGTATCTACACAAATGGAAGGACTATTAGCTGGTATGGAGGATGGGCAGACTCCTGCGTGGGCAAGACCTGCAGTAGCAGCAATAGAGCAGCAAATGGCTCAGAGAGGGCTCTCAGCGTCCACTGTAGGCCGTGACGCACTTTTTAATGCTATCATACAGAGTGCTTTACCTATTGCTCAGAGCAACGCACAGGCCCTCCAGCAGCGAGCACAACAAAACCTTAGTAACGAACAACAAGCTAACTTAGCTTCTGCTCAGAATACTATGACTGTAAGAATGCAAAATCTTGCAAACAGACAGCTATCAGCTTCTCAGACAGCTACAATGGCACAAGAGATTAAAATACAGCAAGGTACTTTTCAACAGCAAGCAGTAATAACCAGTGCTCAGCAAGAACAGCAAGCTGAAATGGCTACTTTTCAAGCTGCTCAACAGAAAGCACAGCAGGAGTCAGCACAGAGGCAGCAAGCAGCTATTTCACAGTTAAGTGCTAATGCCCAAATGGATCTTGCAAATTTACAGGCTCTTAATGCAGCAGGTACACAAAATCTTAATGCAGAGCAACAAGCAAAGCTACAGTCTTATAATGCTCAAATTAATAAGATTATGCGTCAAGCAGACTTAAATCAAGATATGGAAAAGGCTAACCTTTCTCCTGCATTACAAGTTGAAATGCAACGAATATCTGAGATGAATGCGGCGGCAAAAGATTCAATGACCGCAGAGCAGCAAGAGCGTTTAGTTTCATTACAGACTCTTATAGATTTTCGTAAGACTGATGCTCAGTTTGCTCAGCAAATGGACATGGCTAATATGTCTAATGAGCAACAAATAGAGTTAGCTGAATTACAAGAAAAAGCCGCTACTGATTCTGCTAACTTTACAGCAGAAAATCAATTTGAACTTGCTAGACTAAATGCTAAAGTTCAAAGAGCTGTAAGACAAGCAGAACTGACTAATCGTATGGAAGAGGTTAATTTAGATGCTAAGTTAAAAATAGAACTTTCTGAGTTAACTGAACAGAACGCAACTGCTAGAGCTAATATGACTGCTGAACAGCAAACAAAATTAGCCAACTTAAATGTTCTCGTAGACTTTAGAAAAACTAATGCCGCTATGGCTCAACAAATGGATTTAGCTAATTTAGGTAACGAGCAACAAATAGAGTTAGCTAATTTGGCTGAAAGGGCAGCAGTAGACTCTGCTAATTTTACTGCGGAAGAAAAACTTAGATCACAAAAGTTAAATAACTATGTTCAAGTTATGTCTCAAGATGAACAGCTTAAAATGCAAGCAGACCTTGCTAATCTTTCTATGGAAGAAAAGATTTCTCTAGCAAATCTTAGCAACCAGCAACAGTCTGACATGGCTTCTATGAGTGCTGAAAATGTAGCAGAGCTGCAGCGTTATGAAAAACAGATGGGCGCTGCACAGCTTAACGCTAACTTAGCGCAGCAAATGGGCTTAGCTAATCTTACTAATCAACAACAAGCTTCTATGTTTAACGCTCAAATAGACGCTAACTTAGACATGAAACAGTTTGATGCTAATCAGCAAATGGCTTTAGCTAATAGTTCTTTTATGCAAACTATGACTATTAAAAACTTTGACGCTAGGCAACAAGAAGCTATGCAAAATGCTACAGCTTTAGCATCTATGGATTTAGCAGCTGCTGATCAAAGAACTAAATTAGCTATTACTAATGCACAAAACTTTTTAAAGCGTGATATGGCTGGGCTTAACAACGAACAACAAGCTTTAATGTTAGACCAACAGCTATCACAACAAAGACTATTATCAGATCAATCTGCTGCTAATATAGCGGCTCAGTTTGGCGCTAAATCTGAACAAGATGTAGATTTGTTTATGGCTAACATAGCTAAGGAATTAGAACTTACTAATACCGCAGCTGAAAATAATATGAAACAATTTAATGCTAATGCTACAAATGCTGCTGAAGCTAGAGATGCTAATCGTTTATCAGACTATGAAAAGTTTAACGCTGGTATGAAACAAGACATGTCTAAATTTAATGAACAAGCAAGAAATAATAGAGATGCTTTTAATGCTCAAAATGCAGCAGCAGTAGAAGCAGCAGACATAGCTGATAAAAGACGAAGAAACGAAATAGATACAGCAACTACTAATGCTATTAATATGCAAAATGCTTCTAATAGTTTTAAACTATCTACACAGTCTTTAGCGTTTTTAAATCAAGAAATGAGAGATCAAGCAGACTATGAATTTAAAGCATATGAAAGTTCTGAAGCTAGATCAGCTTCTATTGTTGTTGCAGCTTTAGGAGCAGCAGATAATACTTTTGATGACTCTAAATGGACAACTGCTTTAAGAAGCAACATTACCACTTTATTAAATTTAGTAGGATAAATATATGAAAAGTTTTTTTAAAAAAATTGGTAGGGCTCTTAAAAAAGGCTTTCAAAAAATTGGAAAGTTTTTTAATTCTAAAATTGGAAAAATTATGGGTGGTGTTTTATTAGCTTGGAACTTAGGAGGGATATTTGCAAATTTATTTAAACTTACAGGCAAAGCAGGGGCTGCTGCTGCTGCAAATGCTGCAAAGCTTAGTGGTCAAGTAGTAACGGCTTCGGGTGAAACAGTAGCTAATATAGCCAATCAAACAGTACAATCAGCAGGTAAAGAAATTACTCAAGAAGCAACTAAAAAGGCAGTGGCTCAAGCAGCTAGTAAGTCTGCTACTAAACAAGTACTTATAAATTCTATAGATGATATAGCTGTAGTAGGCTCTAACTTAATGGCTAATAGCGGTAAGGTTGTAGCTGGTACTATATCTGAAGGCTCACAAGCATTAAGTACAGCTTTAGAAACACAAGGAACTAAAGTTTTAACTTCTACTCCAAGTGAAATATCTACTAAAGCTATAGAAAAACAGGTTGATAATTTAATTTTTGATACTCCCGATCAAGTTTTTCCTGTTTCTGATAGAATTATAGAAACAGGTAAACTATCGCCCAATATTACACCAGAAACTTTAGACGCAGCTTTAAAAGGAACTACTGATGCAGCTCAAAACAACCAATTAGCTTTTATTAGACAAGAACAAAATTTACCTACTAATGTATTTGGAACTGAAACTCCTTTAACAACACAACAACTTAATGCTCAAACAGCTTGGAGCCAATCTACTCCAGCAATGAAACAAGAGTATTTTGCTACTTCTGCTAATAGACAATTATATACTCAAAATTTTGAAGGTTTAACGTCTACATTTAAAGCGCCTGCAGAATATGGAGCTAGAGAATTTAGTAACTTAGGAGAAGCTTTTACAGGAGGTAAAAATCTTTTAGAAAGCACTGCTAATTTAGGTAAGCATGTTATGGAAACTTCTATTGGTGAATTAAGTGGTGGTAGAGTAGGAGGATTTTTAGGACGTAGAGGAGCAGCAGGTACTGCTTATACTACAGCTTCTACAGCAGCTTCTTTGCTTGCAGAACCACCTGAACAGCCTTACACGCCAAATTATCAAGCAAGGTCTGTAGCAAGAGAATTAGGTCAAGCAGGTGAAGCAATAGCTATGCAGCCTTTAGCACAAGGCCCTGCTGCTATGTACGGACAAGTAGATTTTACAAGTCCTGATTACTATAAACAAATTATGCAAATTAATAACAATGCTGGTATGTCTTATGCATATGGTGGTGGTGGTATTAATGCAGGAAGGTACGGCTAAATAAGGAAGTAATAGCATGGCAGAAACAGACGTAAATCAAAACATTGTAGGTATGGTAAAACCTTTTGAAGGCCCTGTACCCGGACAATCTTTAACTAATCCTCCGGGTAATTATGCTTGGGAAAAACCACCGGAGCATGTAACAGTTAAAGATGCTCTTGATGATATTTACAGTATGTTTATGCAAAAAGATAGACTATTAGCTCTTGTAGAAATATTAGCTGAAGGAACGTATGACATTATTACTGTTACTCAAATGGTTTTAGAGCAAGGCTGGAGAAATGGTAAATGGAATACTGAATTAATGTTACTTCTAGCAGAGCCTACTATGATTGTTATTATGGCTATCGCAGAAAAAGCTGGTATTGGAGACTACGAAATTTACGAAGGTGAAAACCAAGAATTAAATGAAGACGAAGCAGATCAGTTTCAAAAAGATGTAGCTAAAGATATTAAACAGCATATGACCTTTAAAGGTATGGAAATGCCTCCAGTTAAAAAAGAAAGTGTTCCTGCAAAAATACTTGAAGATATAGAAACAGCAGAAATTCCTAAAGCTAGTTTGTTACAAAAACCAGCATAATTATTTGTGGAGTATGTTAAATGAGTGATGTAGATAAGTGGCTTGGTATTATTGGCGGCGTAGCAGATATGAACGTAGGGCGCAGAGAAAGAGGGCCTAGTCGTTCTAGAAGGCGTAATCAAGCTTTATTAGGCGTTGCTGGACAACTTTGGAGAGACTTTGAAGTAGATAGGCTTAATGAAAAAGTAGATAAAGCAAACATAGAAAACTTGTTTGAAGTTGCTAGAGCGCGTAAAGATTTAATACAGGCTAAAAAAACAAATCAACAATCTCAGTATTTAATGGATATAGCTGGTCGAGATATTGATTATAATGATTTAGAAGCTTTAAAAAGCTCTCCTTTGGGTCAAAAAGCTTGGGTAAAAACTATTAATTCTAATGATCAATTAAAAGAAATTATTGATCTTAATCCTGAAGAACAACTTTTAAGAAGTCCTGCTTCATTTAAAAGAAATTTAAGCAGGTTAGAACGGGAAGGATCAGATAATAAAGCATTAAAAAATTTAGCTTCATCTGTTAATAATTTATATGCTGCTCAACTAAAAAATTATCAACGCACTTTATTACAAGGTCAAGCTAGTGTTACTGATGAACTTGCACCTTTTTTACAACAAGCTCAAAAAATGAAAATTAATTTTGATCCTTCTAACGCTTCTTTGTTAGATATTTTAAGCGGACGAGTTAAAAGAAATATAACAAGACAAGATGCTGATTTTGATCGCTTTAGAGCAACGTTTATTACTCAACCTCAATTAGAAGCTAAAAAAACTATAGCTGAGTTAAAAGAAGTAAGTCCTAATAATGTACAACAAGCGCAAGAAATTCTTAATGGTCAAAATAAAGAGGTGTTTCAGCTAGGAATACCTGCCCAAACAATTGCGTTATTACAAGCTCAACCTAATAGTGAAAAAGTATGGAATCAATTAAATGAAATTATTACAAAAGGCGGAGATAAGCTGTCTCAGGAAGACGTTAATTCAGCAGCAAATAATTTAATTTCAGGATTTTTAAGTCCTAATTTAACAGATACACAATATGCCTTTGCTGAAATACTATCAGGATTAAAAAATAAAAAAGTACCAGAAGAAAATATTTCTTTAATTGCAGACGATCTTAGACAATTTGCTGCTTTACCTACAAGCGCTGCTTTACAAAGTAGATACGCTACTCTTGAAGACTATCAAAATTGGCAGTCTGTTAATAAAAAAATATTAAGTGACGCTAAAGTTAATATTGCTAAAATTACAAATCCTAGAGAACGTAAAAAAATGCTAGAACAACTAAATATTTTTGAACAACAAATTAGTTTTGATATTCAAAAAGCAGGTATAGATGAAGGAGCTTTAGGATCTTTAATACGAGAGTTTTCTTTAAACGCAATAAATCCCAACAATCCTCAAACTGCAATTCAGTCTTTAATGGATAAGTATAACCCTGAAGGTAACCTTATAAATAAAGGAGGTGTATTTGAAGCAATATCAAATGCTGAAGGTAATACAGATGAAATACAACAAGATTTACAAGACTTTTCTATTCTTGCTTCAGATCCTAAAAACCAATCTTTGTTTGCTGCCTTTAATATTGACATATTAAATAACGGTATAGAGCAATACAGTCAGTCAGATAGAACTTTAGCATCTATGGATGTAACTCGTAATTTATCTTCTAATCCTGAATACGTAGAACAAAGAAGAATTATGCTTGAAAATGATAATTTAACTGAACAAATGCTACGAAATCAAGAAGGCTATATAAAATTACAAGTAGATCTGTTAGCTGCTGAAACAATAAATAATAATCGCTTAGGCGTTAGATACGTTTCAAATGAAAATAAAATGGATTTTACTTTAGAGTATTTAAAAAATAACTTTCAGCTTGTAAATGATAACTTTTTTATACCATCTAATGATTCTGCTATAGCTTCAGATTTTAAACAATTTCTTAAAAATGTAAATTTTGAAACAGTAGGATCTTTACGTGTCAACACAAAAACTAATGAAACTCAACTAACTGATGAAGCTATTGAGACAATAACAAAAAATAAAAATGACTCTAAAAAACTAACTTTGTTTTTAAATAATTTTATAAATTCTAGTGATAATTCTTTAGTCCAACAAAAAACTTTAGAAAATATTTCTATAGTTTTAAAAGATTTAGGGATGGGTGATATAAATGATCTTTATGATATGGACGGAAATAATTTAATTTTAAAATTAAATATACAGACTCCAAAACAACAAGATATATCTGTAACTCAACAAGAAATTGATGATTGGAAAGCAATGACTCCACATAGAAAAAGAACGAGCGATGAAAAAGTTAGGGAAACAATTAAACAAAATAAAACTCCGTGGTTTAATGCGGAAGCTTGGTCTAATAGGGAAAAAGCAATTATTGCAGCAAGAGCAAATAAAGATAATCAATCTTAAAATGTTTAAAAGAGAATTAAACTATGCCTAAATTTACAGATGAAGAGTTAGAGTCTGTTTTAAACACTACTGACAAATCTTCTTTTAATTTAAAATCTAAAAATTCTTTTGCAGGTAAAACAACTTTAGATACTTTAGAAAATGATAACGAGTTTGCTTCAACTGCTCAAAGATTTTTAACAAGTATTGGCGAAGATGACGACACTGTAGAGTCTTTATATGAGTATATGCGAGATGCTGACTATAATTTAGCGTCTGGAGCTTATCGTGCATTTCAAGAGTTACCTAATTTTTCAGATCAGCAAAAGCAAGATTATAAATATCTTAGAACAAAACTTGAAAATGCAGATACTGGTGGTTTAAAGCAGTGGATGAGAGCAGCGGCTGACATAGGCGTAGACGTAGCTACAGACCCTACAATGATACTTAGTGCTCTTATGGTGCCTTTTACTGGAGGAGCTTCTTTAGGCGGTCGTGTGGCTGCTGGTGAAGCTACAAAGCTAGGTTTAAAGCGTATTGGTAAATCTTTTGCTAGAGATGAAAGTAAGCCTGTTATAGAAGTTTTAAAAAACGAAGGTTTGTGGTTAAAAAAAGGAGGACTTCAAAACCTTAAACAAAAAAGAGCTAAAGCAATTAAAGACTATTATAAGTCTGATGTTAAAGCTAATGCGGTTATAGCCGCTACTGAAGGTGCTGTTTTTTCTGGTGTTGGCGAGTATTTAAAGCAAGAACAAGATGATGTAGACGGAATTAACTTACGTTATGGTTTAGATTATTTTGATATAGGTACTTCAACTGCTTTAGGTGCTGTAGCTGGTGGGGTATTAGGTGGTGGTATATCTAAAATCCAACAAAAGTTTGATCCTGAAGTTAGAAGAACTATAGAAAAGTTTTCAGATGAAAAGTTATTAGATGAATCTGATGCGGCTTACAAAGCAGCTAGAGCAGGCGAATATGCTTTGTCTGTAACTATAGGTAAACCAACTACTCGTTTTAAAACTTTATCTAAAAATTCTCCTACGCTTGCTAGGCTACTTACTCGTTTTAGATACGATACTTTTAAAGGTGATGAAGGTATTGGCTTTGATGAAGATCTTCTTGAAGCAGCACGAAAAGGAGAAACACCTACCAATCGTAGCTACAAACAAGTTTTTGATGCTACAGCAGGTAGGTACAATTTAGGTTATGAAGATGCTATTAGACCTTTAACAAAAAAAAATAAATTACGCGCAGAAGATAATGAACTTTTAAATGTAATGATGCGTGACAAAGAATTAGAAAAATTATTTGTTGATCCTACCCGTAACCAAAAAGAAACACAAGAAGTTTTTATAAAAAGGCGTAATTCTATTAGAGCAATCCAAGATAAAAAAGCTATGGATTTGTATAGCGTTGAAGGGGCTAATGAAAACCACTTTAATGCTATTAGAAAACTAAGAAAACTTAGTAATCAAGTTTTAGATGAAGCTGCTGAAGTAGGTATTTATAGGCGTAAGTTAAAACGTGGCCCTAATGCATGGTTTTCAAGACGTTGGAAAAGAAATGTTATAGAAGAAAACAGAAATGAATTAGCTACTATTATGATAGATCAAAATGCTATAGGTCTAAGTGACGAAATAATCCTACAATACTTACCAAAAGCTCAACAACAGCAATACAAGGAGCTAATGCAATACGGTAAAGTTTATGAGGACTTAGTAACTAATTTTGAAAAACTTCCTACTACTGAAGTACAAAAACGTATTAATGCTTTAGACGTTAAGTTTAGACCCGAAAGCAAAAGAATGGATGGTACTCCAGAAGCACTAGTAGACATGCTTCATGAGTTACAAGAACGTAAGTTAGAACTTAGTAGAGCCTTACCTGACAATAGTACTTTAAGGGCTGAAAAGTTTAAAGTAGCTAATGACATTATTGATGGCATGTTAGATAAACGTAATGTTATTAATGATGTTGATAGTGAGGTTAGTACTACTATGACTCCTTCATCTTTTAGCGCACGTAATTTGTATATGCTAGATGATAGAAGTATAGCAAAGTTTTTGGATGACGACTTTGATAGCATGATGCGAGACTATTTTAATAATAGTTCTAGAGTTATTGCGCGTAAACAATTATTTGGTATTAATACTGAAGAGTTTAGTAGGCGTTATTTAGATGACATTAGAGAAGAGCTGCAACAAAAAGGCAGTACATTATCTGAAAAAGATAGATCAGACTTAGTAGATTTATATGAAAATGCTACGGGTATCAAAGCTGGAACTTTTGAAAATGTATTTGGTCAAAGAGTTTCTGACTATGCGAAGCTATCACAGCAAGTAGCTCACCTTCCTTTAGCTACTTTATCAAGTCTTACAGAAGCTTTTATACCTTTAACAAGAGTAGCTACAGGTACTTATTTAAAAGGTATTGGACAAGCTGTTAAAAGTTGGTCACGTAGTAACTATGACGACACTATGAAAATACTTCAAAGTGAGCATAGTCTTACTAAAGACGAAGCTAACCGTGAAATGCATCGTGTTTATTTAGGATTAGAACAAGCTGTAGCTCAACGTATTGACAGTATAGCGGGTGAAGGTGTTCAAGATCCTACAGCCCGTAAATTACAAAACTTATTTTTTAAAGCTAATTTCTTAAGTCAATGGACTCGTACTGTTCAGCTTGCATCTTTTACAATGGGCAAAGATTTAATTACTAGAAATTTAAAAACTGTAGCAGAAATGCAAGGTAAGCAACTTACTAAAGGGCAAAAAAGAAAATTAAATTCAGCTACTCAAGAGTTGTTTGATTTAGGTGTAGATATTAAACAAGGTACTGAATGGGTTAATTCAGGAGCTAAAAAGTATAGTAATGATGTAGATGTTGATACAGGCTTAAAGCGTTGGAATATGTTTTACGAAAGAAATGTTATGGAAGGTGCTTCTAGATTTGCTAGTGAAGTAATTCTAGATCCTTCTAAATCTTCTGTAACTAGACCTCATATTCAAACATCTGCAGTAGGATCTATACTATTTCAATTTTTAGGTTATCCTACAGCTTTTGGAAACACAGTACTTAAAAATTATTACACTCAAATAAAACGTCAGCCTGTAGTAGGCACAGCCCGTGTAGGTGCTACAGCTTTGTTTATGACAGGCGTAGCTACTGGTCTAAACGCTACACGCTCATTGGGAGAAAGTTTAGAAAAAGAACCTGATGAAATTATTTTAGATTCTGTAGCTCGTTGGGGTGGTACTGGCTTTGGAGAGTATATTAGAAACGCACAGCAAAATGCTGAAATAGGTGGTGGTATTATAGGTACAGCAGCTAAGGCAGTTACAGGCCCTGTAGTAGGAGACGCTGTAGATGCTATTTTATATCGTAAAGGCCCTGCAGAAATAGTAGCAACTAATGTACCTTTTTATTCTGCTATACCTACTGATTACAGAAAAGAGTTTATTAAAGCTCCAGCTAGGGAAATAGATTATAGTTTAGGAGTTGGACTAGGTTTAAGAAAACCCCGACAAGAACCTAGCTTGTATAGCGAGTTTGGTGCTCCTTATAGAGAGTTTAAAAAAGCTTATGACAGAGATAGAAATTTTGAAGGCGGTATAATTGATAGGATTATAGAACGTGCAGGTGCAAACCCTAGCGCACGCATAGATCGTCTTACAGGTACAAGTTATGAAGATCAAGCAGGAGCTATTCTAGAAAACAGAAAGTCTTTTAGGCTTGGTGGTTTTTTACGTAGAGGCATAGAAGCTTATATGTCTAAATCTAATAAGCCTGTTACAAGAGAAGAATTAGAAGCTGATCCTTTATTCCAGCAACTGTCACCTATGTTAGGACGTATGAAAACTGTAGATGATGAAGCTGTTCTAGCAGATATAAATTCTGGTATGGCTTTACAGTACACACCTCAAGAACAAACATTTTATACTTCTTCATTTATAGAAAACTCAGTAGAGCCTAAAGATGTGTATACCGTATTGTCAGAAAATGTAGATAGTGGTTTATACGGAAGACGCATGGGTACACAAACAGCTAAAGAATTAGAAGCTCAAAAAGTAGATGCTCCTGCTTTAAGTAAAAATAAAATTCGTATTCGTAATCCTTTAAAACTTACAAAAGGCTTACCTACTGTTCCTATGAATTTAATTTATAATGCAGAATTTTTAAAAACTGTACAAAATAAAAAAGCTTTTGAAAGTTTACGAAAAGATATAGATAGTAAAGTTAAAATTGTAATGGGCTTAGACGATTCTAAATCTTTATTTGATAAAAAATTAATTAGGAATGAAATTTTTACTTCTGGCAATAAAGATTTTTATGACTTACTAGAACGTGAAGGTTATGACGCTATTGAGTATACAGGGCCTGAATTAAAACAATCTAAACTTAGTTCTAAAGAAGCACAAGTAGATCCTTTTTTTCAAACTCCTACTGTTTACACAGCTTTAGGAAAAAATTCAGCAGGTTCTAAAGGAGTTCAAGAAGCTAACGAAGCAGGAGGGTTTGCTGATTATTTAAAAGATTTAAAAGATTTAGAAGCTGAAGGATTAAAAGATCCTAAAGAACCAGATGCTGGTTTTAGTATTGAAGAAAATGTAGTAGAAGCTTTACCAGAAGATACTAGACCTATGTTTTTGCCTGTGTTTGACTTAGAAGGTTCTGAGTTAGAAAAACAATTAGCGACTACAGCAGGTAGATTTAACAAACAATATTTAGTATTTAGAAACGAACAAGTATTGCCTTTTGGTAAAACAGAAGTTCCTACTAATAAAGAAATAAACTACGTAAATTCTATACCTTTAGAAAAACGAATTAGTTTTATTGTTGAAAATCACGTAGGCGATAAAGCTGTAGATCCTTTAGTAATTAAACAAACTTTAGAAAATGAAGGGGTATTTAACTTAGTTAGTACAGGAAATAATAAAGGTTTAGGAAAAATTATTTCTTACAAGCAAGTAACTACTGGGCTTATTGATGATTTACGTAACAAAGTAGATGACAATACTGCTCAAACTTTAGAGTCTTTAAACAAAGCTATTATTGAAGCTGAACAAAAACGAGCTAAAGGATTCCAAGAAAAAGTAGGAAGAACTAATAAAACTAGAAAGTTTATTTTGCCTGAAAGTTTTTATGTTCAAATTGTTATGGAGCCGGGTAGCGATACTGTAAATGTTAGTAAAGCTTTAACGCTTCCTGAAACTATAAAAGAAATTAAAACTACTCCTGAACTATGGTATCACCCTAAAGATAATAATGTTTTGTCTGAAACAGCTAGACGTTGGAGACTTTTAAACTCTGAAGATGCTAACTTAAAACAATACATTACTCCTACTACCGAACAGTTAGAAACTCGTCAAGAAAATGTAGGTAAAGTTTTAGGTAGTTTGCAAAAAATGCGTACAGTTGTTCAAGATACAGTAACTCC
>Ga0181418_1000364_pt1 | contig 15254 bp, 34 predicted proteins | sample 41SPOviralmetaG_FD_130143 | JGI IMG/M metagenome (GOLD analysis project Ga0181418, IMG submission 130143) | Marine viral communities from the oligotrophic San Pedro Time Series (SPOT) site, San Pedro Channel, CA, USA - 41 SPOT_SRF_2013-03-13 | ecosystem: Environmental > Aquatic > Marine > Strait...
TCAAATGAAAGAATGAGAATATCTACTACAGGTAACGTAGGTATAGGTACTGCTGTTCCTACTGACTTTGGTTCAGGTAAATTACTTACAGTTCAGTCAGAAAGTGGTGGAGATTATGGTGGTCTTATAACTAAAACAGATAGTGTTACAGGTCAAATGTGGAGTAATGAAAATGCCTCTAATCTTTTTCTTGGTACAAGGTCAGCCCATCCTATAGTAATTACTACACATAATATTGAAAAGGTAAGGGTAGCTACTAATGGTAATGTAGGTATAGGGACTGCTAGTCCTAGTGAGAAGTTGGGAGTTGTTGGGAATGCAAATGTTCTCGGTAAATTTGCAATAGGTATTGCTTCTGCACACCCAAGTTTTGATTTTTATAACAATGGAACTGCATACTTTAACGGAGCTACTACTGTAGATGATAACTTAACAGCAGACTCTTTCATAAAGGATGGTAGTACATCTGATGATGTATTATTAGGAGATGGAACAACTACTTCATTGTCTGCTATAGGCGGTGGAGGTGGAAGCTCTTCTCAGATATTTTCTTATAAGTTCGCAGGAGCACATTCTAGTAATGACACTTCTAAATATTATGTTCTTTACAATAGTGACGCTAGTGCTTTATTTCCTCTAAATGCCACTTTTGCTAATTGGGGAGGTAACAGTGCTATTGACTTGGTAGCTCCTGAGGATTGCTTTCTTAAGACATTCGTTATACGAAGTAGGAGCTCTACTTGGACTTCAGGTCTTCAGGTTAAAATGAGAATACAGAAGAACAAATCTACTAGAGAATATGATGGTAGCTTTGTTACTTCTACAGGTTCAGGGGATGATGGTAAAGTTATATTTAACTTGACAGATGCAGACAATTCTTTTAGTCAAGGAGATGCTTTCGCTATAGGTTTTAACTGTACGGGAGCTATGGGGAATATTGTAGCATCTGCTACATTCGAAACAATTTAGGTCAATTTAGAGCTAGAAGGGTAACTGTCGACAAAATACAGTTTTCTGTAGACAAAATGAAACAATAAGCAATTAAGCTTATTATATTAGTAGTATATTATGAACAATTTAATAAAAGAAATGAATTTGACAGACTTAAAAATAGCTGCTTTAGGCTCAATAGGACTATACGTAAACCTATCAGACTTCAATACGATTATAGGAACTTCAACAGGAGTAGTTATATTAGGTTACACTATTTCACGTTGGTACTATTTAGTTAAGGAAAATAAAAGTAAAAAAGAATAGTCTTTAATATGTCGGGGTATGATGAAGAATTACAGGTCAATAATAAAACTTGTACTACACTGTAGTATGATGTTTCTTGGTGCTGTAATAAATCTAAGACAAACAAGATTCCCTAAAACAATAAAACTTATAAACAGAATAGCTACCATCATATATGTAGCTTGGTTAATAGCAAAAGCTTTATGAGAAAGATAAGTAAAATAATAATACATTGTACAGCTACTCCTGAGGGGAGAGCTGTATCTGTAGATGAAATTAGACAGTGGCACTTAGACAGAGGGTGGTCTGATATAGGCTATCATTTTGTTATAGATATAAACGGATGCTTACAGGAAGGTAGACCTTTGACAAGAAGGGGGGCTCACGTAAGAGGACATAATAAAGGCTCTATAGGAATAACATACGTGGGTGGAGTTGATGAAAATTTAATCCCTAAGGATACAAGGACAGAAAATCAAAAAGGTCGCTTAAAAGCTCTTATATTGGATTTAATGGATACTTATCCTAACGCTACGTTACACGGACATAATGAATTTAGCAACAAGGCTTGTCCTAGTTTTGATGTACAGAAAGAATACGAAGATATAATTGACTTTTTTAAATAGATAGATATGGCAAATGATAATCCTAACTTAATAAAAAACGGAGGTAAAGGAACTTTTGTAGGTAACGCTTTAAGATGGTTAGTTTCTAAAGGAACTACCATCGCACCTGAAATATTAAACATAGCAGGTACGGTAACAGGAGTAGATAGTTTAAATAAACTAGGTGATTTGATAAGAGGGGATGAGAGCTTATCTAGAGAAGATAAAGACATAATCCTTAGAGAACTTGATAGAGATATTAGTTCAGAAAAGCAAATGACTAAGAGGTGGATTAGCGATAACAAACAAGTTCATTGGCTCCCACGTTTAATAAGACCCCTAACATTAGCTAATTTTGTTATATTAGTTGATATAGTTGTTTTAAGCTCTATATGGGGACAATCTATTGACGAAGCCTTCATACCATTAGTATTGACAATGGGTGTAACAGTTATAGGTGGTTACTTCACAGTAAGAGAAATAGGTAAAACTAAAGGTACTTATTAATTGTTAATAACTATTGATTAGATTACTTGACAGGTTAAAGTTTTTTTCTCTACCTTTACGATGTAATAAATAATTACTTCTAGTGTTTTATTTGGCTCCAAAGACAAATAAATAAACGATGCTAAGACTACTATATAGATTTTGATTCTACTAATTAATTAGACTATAACTTTTCGAATCTTCATCTAATAGCTTTATTTGTTAAGGCTCAATACAGGATAAATATATTTACTTTATAAGTTGACAACTATTAACAACTAATACTAGAAAAGCATTTTAATAGAATAATATATATGTATATTTATAGTGTGAGAGAGGTGATGATGAAAGGATTTAATTTTATTTAGTTTAGTTATTGTTTTGATAAGGTTGCCTTTGTGAGGCAGCCTTATCTTTTTATGTTATGTTAGTAAATAAGAAATTTAACAAGAAGGACAGAGAAAGCTTTAATACAGAGGGTCTAACTCATTTGTATTGGGAGCTTTTTGATAGTGTAGATGCTGAAGGTTCTGCTTTTAGATTTATGGAAAGAGAGCCCGTACTTATATTAGATGACATAATAAAGGTATTCCAATATTGGAGACCACAAGTTTTATTAGGCTACACTTCAAAGCCTGTTGCCGACCTTTTGGGTCTGCCAACGTCTTCTTCGTTTAGAGTAGGTAAAGCTATTAGACTAAAAGCTAAGAATCCTAAGGCTAGAATGTTTATCGTAGAAAATTTAATAATAAGGGGTGTCACTAGGATTGCTGTTTGTATGGACTATGTAGAGTTTGATACAGACAACTACCTTAAGAAAGATGCTTTATATATACACTAATGAGATACAAGAGAAAGAAAGGTGCTAAGACTATACAGTCTAAAAAGAAAGTTATTGATGGTATTCAATTTGACTCTACTTTAGAATCGTTTATGTATTCACTCTTAAAAGCTAATAAGATAGCTAATGAATATGAGGGAGAAAAGTTTATACTTATAGAGTCATTTAAGTTTGCTAATGCCTCTTATGAGCGAACAGCTAAGAAGCCTATGGTGGATAGAGCTAGTGGAAAGGCTGTAAGAGGTATTACTTATACACCTGACTTTGTTAGTAAACACTTCATAATAGAGGTAAAAGGGAGAGCTAATGAAAGCTTTCCTTTGAGATGGAAGCTTTTTAAAAGACTACTTCATAATAACAATGATACTAGAGTATTATACAAGCCACAATCTCAGGCTGACTGTAAAACAGTAGTAGAAGATATACTTAAAAGGTTCTATAATGACTGATATACAAAAAGAAAGATTAATGATGTTCGTTTTATTCAACTCTGAATCAATGTCTTACGAACTAATTGAAGAATTAATCAAAATTAAATAGTAAATTGTTTGGTAGTGTCGTTTTTATTCCGTATGTTTGTACCATCGAAAGATATAAACAATGAGAGAAACAATAAAATTTACACTAACTATGATACTAATTACAATAGTATCTTTAACAATCAACTATTATGTCAACAAGTAAATTCCACAAGTTTTGGGAAGACAATCGTAACCCAATTACAATGAAGAGATGTGAGTCAGACAACAGACTTCACATTCACAATCGCTCTAAAGAGTTCCACGTAGAAATGGAAGCTAAGCGTCAAGCTAATAAACTAGAGTTCAACTACACAGAAGAAAATTCAATTATTAACGATTAAATATATAAATTATGTTAGCAGATTATTACAGAATGAGAATATTAGCATTAGAAGATGCTAATCAAGAACTAAGAGAAAAAGAAGTTAAATTAGTAGGATTCATATTTGATTTACTAGATGAAGATATGCCTGAAGACTACAAAAATGTAATTAGAGAAGAATTATTAAACGATTAAAAACTAGAATTATGAAAAAAGTATTATTAGTATTAGTAGCAGTAGTAGGGTTAACAAGTTGTAGCAAAGAGGATATTAACAATGAAACGTTGTTACAAAAAGTAAAGAGCAATCAGTTTGTTAGAGAATTGAATGTATCTAGTAAGAACGCTTATTTGAATTGGAGTGATGGAAACTTGCAGATTATAGAAAGGTGGAGATATGCAAACCCTGACGTTTGTTGGTATATGTATGATTATACAGGAGTAGCTATAGTAGTGTCTGATTCAGAAAATGAATTTGAGTTAGTTCAACCTATTAAATATGAAATAGCTAACGACGATTGGGCAGAAAACCAAAATTGGCTAACGCTTGCTCATAGGGTTCGAGGATATTATGACTTTTACGGAAACTTAGTTATAGATAATTATGTTTCTTATTATGCGGAAGGAGACGAATGGCTTGATGACTATATGGGTATTCGGAATCAGAATGAAGCTAGTTACTATGAATTTGAACTATCTTTATACGAAGAAAATCAAGAATGTATAGTTATTAGGGACTAATTAAAAAATAAATACGATTTTACTTGTGAGAACCAATTTAATTTCGTATGTTTGCAAAGAATTAATAATTAAACACTTATAAAATGCAAGTAGAAAAACTAAAAGAAATGTACAAAAAATACTCGCTAGATAAAAGCGATGTATTTAAACACCAACATTACATCATTATTACTAGAAGTGGTATAGAGAAAGTAATGGGTTATGAAAAGATTGACATCACTTACGATGTTATTAAATGTGAGCCTAACTTCTCAGTAATGAAAGCTTATGCTAAGAAAGGTGATAAAGTTATCGAGACTTTCGGTTCAGCATTAAAAGGAGCTAGTTTTAAAGACTCTTCAACTAACACTTGGTATGTAGCTGAGATGGCAGAGAAAAGAGCTTTATCAAGAGCTGTACTAAAGATGACAGGTTTATATGAACTAGGTATCTTTGGAGAAGACGAATCAGAAGATTTTAAAAGAAAGTAGTAAATTAATCAATAATTAAATAAAGTCCTAGAAATAGGCAATTAAAAATGAGTGCAATAGTAAATTTTTCAATCAACGTAGAAGACATCGACAAATCTAAGTTAATCAAAGGTAAGAAAGGTTCTTACTTAAACTTAACAATGTCTATTAATGATGAAACAAAGTTCGGTAACAATGCAAGTGTATCGATTTCTCAATCTAAAGAAGAGAGAGAAGCTAAAGAAGCTAAGACTTACTTAGGTAATGGTAAAGTAGTTTGGATGTCAGATGCAGGTGTGTCTGTAGCAGAGCGTGAGCAAGAGCTAAGTACATCTACTTCAGCAGCTTCACAGGACGATTTACCGTTCTAATAAAAACAATGAGTGATAAAGGCTCTATTAATTTAGAGCCTTTAATTAATAACTAATAAAATTAATTAAATGTTTCAACCACAAGACAATAAAGCAGACGATAGAGAGGTAGACAGAATGTACTACGAGGCTATTGATGCTGATTTAAGGATAGAGCTAGACGAAGAAGTTCCTGCTCCTCCTGTTGCCTTGTCATTTGGAACTCACTCTTACACTACTAGAAAGGGAATGAGAACAGAAGAAACTCCAATTGCCACTTATGGTAACTTCAGCTTTGTACAAGCTCCACCGAAGAGTTATAAATCTTTTTTCACATCCTTACTAGTTAGTGCCTTCCTCAAAGATAATAGATGGGCAGGAAAGAAGTTCAGTAGTTATAAGAAAGATAAAGATGTTTATCATTTTGATACTGAGCAGGGAAGATGGCATTGTCAACGAGGCTTTAGGAGAGTTTCAGAGATGGCTGATACTTTAGATGATTACTATACTTACTCACTAAGAACTATAGGCTATAAACAACGATTAGGCTTTATCGAATATGTTTTATCAAACGCCAAAGAAGATAGCATAGGATTAGTAGTAATAGATGGTATTGCAGATTTAGTGTCAGATGTTAACGACATAACGGAATGTAATTTATGTGTGCAAAAGTTAATGGAATGGAGTGCAAAGTATAAGTGTCATATAATAACAATTATACACTCTAATCACAATTCAACTAAGCCAACAGGACATTTAGGTTCATTCTTAGAGAAGAAGGCAGAAACTCAAATCTCTTTAAATAGAGAAGAGGATAGTAAAATAGTTAACGTGTCTTGCAAGAGAAGTAGGAATTATGGATTTGAAGACTTTGATTTCTTTATAAACAGATTCGGATATCCTGAAGTGATTGATGCAAGTACACCTGATATAGATTTTTAATAATATATAAAACAAATTATGAAATTAAGCGAAAAGCAATTAGAAGAATTAAGAGACACAGTAACAAAACGTAAAGCGATATCGGAAGAAATAGGTCTGATGGAGTTTGGTAAAGCAAGACTAATTAATGACTTTGCATTTTACGAAAACAAGTACAACGAGTTTGCTGCTGAGATGAAGGAGAAGTATGGTGATGAGGTTGAGATTGATATGGCTAATGGTGATATTAAAAATGCTTCTAATGATTTAAAATCATAGTAGCAAATGTTAGAAAGACTAGCTGAGAGACAAGATGAATGGGAGAATATGGTTAGGGCTTTAAGATGCCCTAGCCATCTAGTAGGAGATGTAATTCAGGAAGCGTACTTAAATATTCACAAGTACGGTAAAGAAGAAAAAGTATTTAATAAAGATGGAAGTGTAAATAAGTTTTATATGTTCGTCACTTTAAGAAACTGTTTAAGAGTAGAGTTTAATAATAAGAATAAGTTTGTTCTTTACGAAACGTTTTACTCAGAGGAGCAGGAAAGTGTAGCTAATGATTTATACGAGAAAGCATTTAACGACCTTTTAAAAGGTATTCAGGCAGAATCTGATAGTTGGGGTGCATATAATTCAAAGCTCTTTAATTTATACTTTAAAACTGACTTATCAATGAGGAAAATAGCTAAGGGTACAGGAATTGGTGTTACTCATATTTATAACTCAATAAAAAGATATAGAGAGACTATAGTAGATAAGTTTGAAGACGATTTTAATAATCTAGAAAAAATAGAGAAAACCGTAAATTACTAATTATGAAAGACGAAAGTTATTACGAGAATTTAGACAAACGTACAAAGGAGTACAAAACTTGGTTGGAGATTAAGCAATCTCAAATAGATAATCAAGTGACAGGAGCAGGAGATGTTGTAGAAGCATTTACTAAAGCTACAGGAATTAAGTCTGTAGTAGAGAAGTTCTTTGGTGAGGATTGTGGATGTGGAGACAGAAAAGACCAACTTAACGAGATGCTTCCTTTTGGAGTGTCTGCAGTTAATTGTTTAGAAGAAGAAGATTATACTTATTTAAAGTCATTCTTTGCTAGACCTAGAACTAGAATCAATTCCTCTCAGCAAAATAGATTAGTAGACATATACAATCACGTATACGCAGCTAGTATGCTGCCTCCTTCAGGATGTGCTACTTGTTCACAGAAAGGATTTATAAAAGCTATTAATAAGTTGCATAAGTATTTTGACGCAGCACAAACCTTAATCAATACTACAGATGAAGAAGAATAGAAAAGAAAGAAAACCTAATTTAAAGCCTGTAGGGCAGAGAGCAAGACTCTCTGTCCGAGAGCAGGAGATTATTAATAATCTAAGAGCTGATACTTCTAATAGAGTTTTAGTTATAGGTGATGTACACGCTCCATTTGAAAGAAAAGATTACTTACAGTTTTGTAAAGATACTTACAAGAAGTATAACTGCAACAAGGTAGTTTTTATCGGAGATATAATTGACAATCATTATTCATCTTATCATGAGACAGATGCTGATGGTATGGGTGGTGGTAAAGAGCTTGACTTAGCTATTAAGAGTATCAAGAAGTGGTACAAGGCTTTTCCTGATGCTTACGTTACTGTAGGTAATCACGATGCTATTATAATGCGTAAAGCTCAAACATCTTCTATTCCTTCTCATTGGATTAAGAATTATAACGATGTATTAGGTACTCCTAATTGGAAGTGGGTTACTGATGTAGTTATTGATGACGTAAGATATGTACACGGACATAAATCATCTAAGGCTCGTACAGCAGCTAAAAGAGATATGCAGAGTACAGTAACAGGACACTATCATACTGATATGTACTGTGAGTGGATGTTCGGTGCTCAGAAAGCAGTATTTGCTTTAGCAGTAGGATGTGGTATTGACTCTAAGAGTTATGCTATGGGTTATATGCAAGGAGGTAAGAAAGAAGCTTTAGGATGTGGAGTTGTATTAGACAATGGTAAGACTCCTATCTGTGTAAAGATGGATTTGTAATGAGGTTTGAATCTAAGAAAGACTTAGATAGAGAGGTCAGAGCTATTGATACATTTGTCAATAGTTTTGGCGGCTCTTATGAGAAGTTAGGGGATAACGATATAGATTTTAAGGTTTATGATAAAAACAAAAATCTAATATCCTATGTAGAGATTAAAGGAAGGCTGAGACCTATAGAGAACGCATTTCCACTTCCTGTTGCCGCTAGGAAGCTAGTTAAGTTAGCAGACAAAAGGCTTAACCCTGTCATAATATGGGCTTGTAATGAAGGTATAATATACGCAAAGCTAAAAGACTTAGAAGGTAAAATAAGGTTCGGAGGCAGAGCTGTAAGGGCAGGTTCCTCAAACGATTTAGAAGTTATGGCTTACTTTGATTACAGCCAAAAATCATTTAAAATAGTTAATTATTAAAAATAAATACGACTTTCCTTGTGAGAGTCGTTTTTATTTCGTATATTGCACCCATCTTAGAAATAGATATACTCGGAGTCTGTTAATCGTACAGAGTTAAATGTCCAAAGAGGAAACCATCCGAGTCATATCATTAAAACAATAACAAATGACATCAGCAGAGAAAATGCAGCACAAAGCCAACATTATATCAATGTTAGGTATTTTAAAGTTATGGCAAGACAGAAGCGTAGAAGCTAAGAAGCCTAACAAAGAACTAGACCAACTATCATTAATATCACTAGAGATAGTAGATGCTTTTGAAAGTATGGAAAGACAGATAGAAGACTTAAAAACTCAGAACTATCTAATGTTAAAAGAAAAGAATAATATAATACTAAACTTACAAGGAGATGAACGAATCTAGATTTGACAATTTTATTAAAGTAGTTGTAATAGCTAATTTATTGCTATTAATGAGTATGGCTTCTGCCAATGCTCAAGAAGGAACAGTACTTAATTTAGGTATTGGAGATGATAAGTATATGCACTTCACAGCAGGTACAGGAGTATCAATGTTAGCAGGATGTTTATTCTATGATGCGACAAGTGACTTACAAGAGTCCGTGAAATTTGCAGCAGCTACAGGATTAGGAGCAGGATTATTTAAAGAGCTATATGACTCTAGAAGAGGTGGCTCAGGTTTTGATACTCCTGACTTATTGTTTACAGCAGCAGGAACTGTACTAGGAACATACTTAACATATATAATTAATAAACCAAAAAGAAAAAGATAATGAACAGTTATGATAAATACGCAGAAATGACAGAAGACCAACAATGGAGATATGTTGAAGGATTAGAAGTTAACAACGAACTTGACAATCTTAATCACGAGATTAAATCTAAGGCTAAGAAAAGAAAAGATACTCCTGTATTTAGTGGAGTATTAAAGTACTTTCCTAACGCACTTAAAGAAGTTGCTAAGGCGTCTAAGGCAGGTAATGACCAACATCATCCTGACAAACCATTACATTGGGATATGAATAAGAGTAAAGATGAGTACGATGCTTTAACAAGACACTTAATAGACCATACTGTGGACCCTATAGATGACGATGGAGTTCTACATTTAACAAAAGTAGCTTGGAGAGCTTTAGCAGGATTAGAAAGATATTTAACAAATAAACATTAGTATGAAAGCGATATTTGATATAGACAGTTTGATATACGAAGCTTGTTATGGTGCCGAAGACTTTGACGATGCTACAGAAAGCTTTTGGAGTCGTTATAACGATGCAGAATATAGCTTGCAAATGAAGTATAGTAATGTAGAGATGATTCCTGTAGGATTCTGCAGAAACAACTACCGTAAAGTAGTTGATTCTAATTACAAGATGAATAGAGCAGGTAATCCTAAGCCTGAGCATTTTGACGAGTTGGTTCAGCACGTTAAAGATAACTTAGACGTTCAATCTCGTAGAGGTATTGAGACTGATGATTTAGTAGCTAAGTTCCATAAGCATATAGGCTCTGATAAGTCTGTAATAGTTTCTGTAGATAAAGACTATAAGCAGTTTGAAGGAACTATGTTTAACTACCGTAAGAAGGAGTTTGATTACACTTCAAAGGAAGAGGCTCTTTATAACTTTTGGGAGCAGATGGTTATTGGAGATAGAGCTGATAACGTTTTAGTCTGTAAAGGCTATGGTGTTAAGTGGTGTGAAAAAAACCTTAAAGGTCTTAGCGAGTTTGGTATGATGAGAGTCGTTTTAAGCTTGTATAAGGAACTTTATAAGAGTAAAGGTCGTGAGAAGTTAATCAGGACGTATCTATTGCTTAAACTCGATGTATTTTAGTATGGATTTTTATAAAGGAGACACAATAGAAGAAAGGATAGATAATGCGTTCACAATGTTTTATTTTAATCTAATGTCAAAAGATTATTCAATAGAGTATTGCGAGCGTGAACTCGCTAAACAAGTGGAGTTAGAAGAATACGAGATAGCTGAGGGAATAAAGAAAGCTATTAATTTTTATAAAAATAACCCTCGAGACTTGTATATATGAAATAATTTTCGTATGTTTGCAGAACAATAACTAAAACTAAATAAAATGGGAAGACAAAAGATAAAAAGCTACGATAAAGAATTAAAAGAAGTATACGACTTTATTAATGAAAAGTTTAGAGTAAATATAGCGGACAAAGTAAGAAGTAATCATTATGTAGATTTAAGAGTATTATACTTTAAGATGTCATTAGATTACACTTTAGCATCTACTACAGAGATAGCTAATTTAGTTAATAGAGACTATTCTACACTTATACACGCTAGGAACAATCTATTTGACTATACGATGAGTAAAAAGCATATACAAGAGGCTTACAATGAGTTCTTCGGTATAGAGAATAAAGTAGAGTCTAGTATGACTACTCTTACAAGGCTTAGGCACATAGCTGATACTAAGAGAATGGAGAAGATTAATAATGCAGGACTAACTGACAATGAAGTAGCTTATAGGAAGTTAACAGACTCTCAAAAGTCTGTTTACGACCAAAGAGCTGAGTTAATATTAAAGAGCTTTGAATGGAAAGAATATAACTCTACATTTGAAACTATAAACGTAGGAATAAGCAGTAACTAATATGGATTTACAAGACAGAATAACAGCAGTAATAATACTTTGCATAATAGCTTTAACATTGTTAAGTTGTGTGCCTGAGTGTGATGAGACAGTAGAAGTGTATAACAACGATTACGAAGTGATTGGTTGGGAATGTGTAACTTATAATAACTAAAAACAATAGATATGAATTTTGATTTAAATTATGTTGAAAGTATTGAATTAGGCGGAGTAGACTTCGCTGACTATCCCGACTTCTCTGACGCTTATATAAGCTATGCAGAGTATAAAGGTAAAGAAATGACTGTAGAGCAGTTAGATGAACTAAATGATGTAGACGGATTTGTCTACGATTGTGTAATGAATGATTTATTTTAATATGAGAGATACAAAAGTAGTAGAAACAGTAAAAGATAATTACCTTTTAGTAATAGAAGGTAATACAATAGGAGAATTTGAGAGAAGTCAATTAAGACATCTGATTGAAATAATAGATAATAACATAGCATTGTAGTATGGCAAAGAAAATAAGTACAGACCATCTTTTTGACCCTGAGCTTATAGACGCTATTAGAGACTGTTGGGATAGAGGTTTATACTTCTATCCTGTTGTCGTTGAAGGACAGTCTAAAGCTCTTAAAGTTATACCTAAGGTTAAGATACAGTTTAAGCAAGGTAAGCTAATAAAAACAGGTGATGTCCTTTATAGTCAAGGTGATGAGCTTTATGAAAAGATTAGGGAATTATACCTGCACAAGTACAAGCAACTGAACAAAACAGACTAAACTTTATTATATAGTATGCAGAACAACAATAAAAGACCCAATGACGGTAGACGTAGTAATAAGCGTAAGGCGAGAGTTAAGGTTATACCTGACAAGAACTTGCCTGCTCCTATTGTTACTAAGGCTAAAAAGGATAGAGCTAAGAAATTATCTAGCAAAGCTATTAAGAACATATTTGGCTCAGAAGATGGTATATGGGATAAGTTAGCTGAAATGGCTATGGAAGGCAATATGAAAGCTATGGAGAAGATAATGGAGTATCAATACGGTAAATCAGGAGAACGTAAAGAGGAGAGACAGGTAGCTGCTAAAGCTCCTGTTATTCAATTTAACGTAGCTCAGCCTAAAGAGGATACTCTAGATATAAGTCACGAAGAAGAATGAGCAAAGTAACTCTAAATCCTAAATACATTCCTTTATTTGAAGGAACTACTAGATACTATATAATCACAGGAGGTCGTGGTTCGGGTAAGTCTTACGGTGTCGGTTTGTTTTTAAACAACTTAACGTATGGAAAGAACCATAAAGTTCTTTTCACTCGTTATACTATGTCATCAGCTCATACTTCTATTATACCTGAGTTCGTTGAGAAGATTGAGACAATGAGTATACATGATGATTTCAGAGTAAATAAGGCTGAGATAATAAATGTAACTACAGAATCGTCTATTATATTTAAAGGGATTAAGACTGCGTCAGGTAATCAGACAGCAGCCTTAAAGTCTTTAGCAGGTGTTAGTACATTTGTTGTAGATGAAGCAGAGGAGCTTAACGATGAAGATACGTTTGATAAAATTGATTTATCTGTGCGTAGCCAAAAGGTTCAGAATAGAGTTATACTTATACTTAACCCTGCAACTAAAGAGCATTGGATATATAAAAGGTTCTTTCAAGACGCAGGAGTAGAAGCAGGTTGGAACGGTGTTAAAGGCAACGTAACATACATTCACACAACTTACAAGGATAACAAAGAGAACTTACCTGATAGTTTCTTAGACAGCATCTATGATATGAAGCTAAAGAACATTGACAAGTACGAGCATCAGGTTCTTGGTGGTTGGCTTGAGAAGATGTCAGGTACAGTATATTCTAATTGGGAGAAAGGTAACTATATAGAGCTTAATAAGACTTGCTATGGACAGGATTTTGGTTGGTCTGAGGATTTGACTACCCTAGTAAAAGTCTCTGTAGATGATTTTAAGAGAGAAATATTTGTTAAGGAGTGTTTTGGTAAGGCAGGTATGAATACGTCTCAGATATCACGTAAGAATCGCTTACACGCAGGATTAGGATTAATTATTGCAGATAATCACGAGCCTAGACTTATAAAAGAGCTTAGAGATGGTGGCTGTAATATACAGGGAGCTAAACAAGTCAAAGGGTCAATCCTATCAGGGATTGCCCTGTTGCAAGACTATAAAATAATAGTTGACCCTAAGTCTCACGGTATAATAAGAGAACTAAATCATTATACTTGGAAAGAAAAAGGGTCTGTGCCTATTGATAAGTACAATCACTTCTTAGATGCACTTAGATATGCTGTTATGCACCTTGCTCAAGGTAAAAACAAGGGAGTATATAATATTAAGTAAGCTGTTCAATAAGAGGGGGTCTGTTTAACAAGAGGGAGTCGTCCCAACCATCATCAATCCACCAATCTTCAGGGTTGTGTTTATCTATAATCTTATTTATTAAAGCGTCAGTCACTTCAGGGCTGACGTTTGTATTTAATAACCACTTTTGTATATTTTTATTTGCTCGTATTACTAATGTATGCTTCATAGTGTAAAAAATTTGTATATAGGTGAAAAAATTACGTATGTTTAACAAGAGGGGGTCTGTTTAACAAGAGGGGGTTTCTGATTCGTTGTTTTGGCTGTTAGAAACTATTTCATAAATAACTGTTAAATTATTAGGATTATTAAAATTATTTTTATTCATTATTTTATTCATATTTATTAGGTTTATTAAAATTAAATTCGTATGCGTTAGTAAGGTGCAATTATACGTAAATAATAGTTAAAAAACTATAGCAAAAATTTTGTATATTAAAAAAGTTTATGTATACGCGCGCGCGTTCCTTAATATAGCAATTTAAAAATGCGCCTTATTTAGAATGAATATAAATAACAAAAAAAGTGAAATAAATTTGTGTAGTATCTAAAAACGTTTTATATTTGTACTATAATTAAAAAACAATATTATGAAAGTAACAAGAATATCAAAAGGAAATTACAAAGTAGAAGGAAAGACAGAAACTTTTATTTGTAGACATATACAATCAAGAGATTGGAACGCTAAAGTAAACACTAATTATTGGATAGCTAATGGATGTGAAAATTTAGATGATTGTGCCGACGACAATAGTTGCTGTGTAAATTTTGATACTTTTAAACAACTAAAAAATTGGCTAAATAAATGGGAATAAAAAAAAATAATAAAAAAGTTTGGTGGTATTAAAAAAAGTATTATCTTTACACCATAGAAAATAACAATTTAAAATTAAACATTATGACAGTATTAGAACAGTATCAAAAGGCCTTTAAAGATTTAAGAACAGAAACAATAATAGGTGAAGACAAAATCAAACTTAATGTTTGGATGAAATCCTTGCTGTCTGCAACGATTGTCAAAGATACTTTAGAATTTAATTTAGACGGTTCGGAGATATACAAAGAACCTACTATAAACTTATTTTAAGATAAAATAAATATAAAAGATAGTTGTTATATTAAAAATAATAACTATCTTTGACAAAACAAATAATAACATTAAAACAAACATTATGACAATATTTAACACAATAATAATAATAATAATAATAATAGTAGTAATATGGGCTATAGTAGAGTTCGATAAATTAGATAAAAATAATTTAAAATAAATACAATAAAAGTTTGGTAGTATTAAAAAAAGTATTATCTTTACA
>Ga0181418_1000368_pt1 | contig 15193 bp, 12 predicted proteins | sample 41SPOviralmetaG_FD_130143 | JGI IMG/M metagenome (GOLD analysis project Ga0181418, IMG submission 130143) | Marine viral communities from the oligotrophic San Pedro Time Series (SPOT) site, San Pedro Channel, CA, USA - 41 SPOT_SRF_2013-03-13 | ecosystem: Environmental > Aquatic > Marine > Strait...
AAGCATGGTTAACTATCAGATTGAAACGTGACGGATTTAAAGCAAGATTTATTAGTCCGATAAAAAAAAAAACTGGTTTCGGTAAAATGTTTCGTGGCTATGGTCTTAAAGAAGTTTCTGGTATAAATGAAAATATTAAACCTACAAATTTAAATGATTACGCAGGTACGACTACAAATATTACACCTACAAATTTAAATGATTACGCAGGTACGACTACAAATATTACACCTACAAATTTAAATGATTACGCAAGTACAACTACAGGTATTACAGCAGACGCACCTGCGGTAACTAGTCAGTTAACTAAAGATACAGTTGTTAGAAGTGACCCAGGTATTTTTGATTTAGTCAAACAAGGAGACTATGGTGAAGCTTTAGTAGAAGGTGCTAAAAAATTTGGTAAAGCAGTATTTACAAAAGAAGATGGTTCATTAGATAAAACAGCTCTTCTTGCTGCAGGATCTTTTGGTCTAACTTATCTTGATGCTAAAAGATTAGCAAACGAAGCTGGAGAAGACATTACTGTAGAAGAATATGACGAAGCCGCAAAGGCAGAATTTAAAGAAAAATACGATGGTTATTTACAAAACTTCTTTGGCGGTAAAGCAGAAGGCGGAAGAATAGGGTATGCAAATGGTTCGGATTACTACGCTAATATGTACTCAAAATATGCTCAAGACATGATAAATGACGGTAATACACCTATGTCAATTGAAGACTTTATAGCAATAATTAAAGAACAAGAAAAAACAAGTAAAGCTCAAGGCGGAAGAATAGGTTTTAAATTTGGAGATAAAGCTGAAGACAGCGAAGGTATTATGTCTATGCAAAAAGATGAAGAAGATGAAAATATTAAAATGGCAGGCATTACATTTAGTAGAGCAGAAAGAGCTTACTTATTTAAAAGACTTGGTAGTAGTGGTACATCAGGTAAAAGTAAATCAATGCCTAATTTATATTACATTTTAAATGATCCTGGATCTTATCCTGCTGATGCTAAAATGTTAAAAGAAATTGCTATTATGGGTATGGGTAAAAAAGAAGGTGGCCGTATTGGTTTTGAAAGTGGTGCTAATAAAGAAATAGCTATTAAAAATGCTATGGCAGAATTAAAAACAAAATTTCCAGAATTAAGTGATGAAAATTTATTTAACTTAGTTATGAATGGTTTTGGTGGTACTAGTAAAGAAAAAGAATTACCTACACCAAATATAACATTAGAAGAAGCTGAAAAAAGAAATCCAGCAATGTTTGTAGATACAACAACATCAAACCCCATACCAGAAAACGCACCTAATATGGCTGCCGCTGAAATAGCTAAAGTTATTCTAGGTACTTCAGGAGATGATGAGGACATGACTTCTAGAAAATTTATTTTTGAAGAATATGTTATGCCGAAAAGAAATGATTTAATGGAGAACTTTGGCTTAAATTTAAAAGAAGCTGATGATCTTATAAGAGAAGAAATGAATAAATACAAAAAACCTAAGATGGCTATGGGTGGAGAGATACCTGTTAGAAAAAATCAAGGTGGTGTAATGGAGCTAGATTACAGAGAAAATGGTGGTTTTGTACCAGTAGGTATTAAAGAAAAAGCTGACGATGTGCCTGCAATGTTATCTAAAAATGAGTTCGTATTAACAGCTGATGCTGTTAGAGGTGTAGGTAACGGAAGTGTTGATAAAGGCGCAGAAAAGCTATATAACTTTATGAAACAAGCAGAAACAGTAGGACAAGCATAATGGCCGTTCAAGATTACACAACAACTACGAGACGAGCACCCTTTTTAGAAGCGGCTCAAGAATCATATATAGATCTACTTACACAAGGTGTTGGTAGAGCACCAGGCTCAACCGGTGTACCAACGCTCGCGGAACTTGGACCTCAAATTGCAGGAGTTGATCCCTTAACACAAGCAGCTCAACAACAAGCAGCAACACAAGCAGGATTAGGTCAATTAACATTTGATCAAACAACTGGTGCTGTAACCGGTGTGGGCACAGGTACAGGTGTTGCAGGTTTTCAACCTTTCTTTGATCAAGCATCACAATATTCAGGACCAAGTGCATATCAAAGTTTTATGTCACCTTATCAACAACAAGTAATTGATACAACTTTAGATGAATTTGATAGACAAGCTCAACAAGGTATAACTGGTATAGCGACTCAAGCTATTCAAGCAGGAGCATTTGGTGGTGGTAGAGAAGGTGTACAAAGAGCCGAGTAACAAGCAGCTTCGGACAGAAACAGAGCTGCACTACAGGCAGGATTATTACAACAAGGATTTGGTCAAGCACAGACCGCAGCACAACAAGCCTTTGACCAACAAAGAGGTCTTGCATCATTGCAGCCATCATTGGCAGCAACTTCAACTCAACAATTAGGTTCAGCAGGTACAGGAGCTCTTGCATATTCTCAAGCATTAAAAGACGCAACCCAACAACAAGCACAACTTGCTTATCAAGAACCATACACTAGATTAGGAATATTAGGATCTGGTATTGCATCACAAGCAGGCGGTGTTCCAACTACAACTCAAACACAAGCACCGGCACCTGCATCAGCAAGTCCTTTATCACAAGCTTTACAAGTTGGTTTAACAGCATATGGTTTAGGTAGCATCTTTGGAGGTAACTAATGTTTTATAAAAGACCTTCATTAAGACGTGGCGGTATGCCGACTGGAATTGAACAACTTACGCCTAGAATAAAAGCATTTAATGGTTTTCCAGGATTTCAATTTTTAGAACCTGGAGTACAACAAGAAATGAGAACTCAAATGAAACCTCCTAGTGGACAAGGACTTACTAGAGGATCAAGAGGTGCACGTTTTTTAACCCAAGTTCGTCCTATGTCTCTTCCATCTTTTAGTACAGCAGCAACTTTAGCGGCTCCTTTTATTCCAACAGGTATAATGGCTTATACAAATAGACCTAGAACAACTGAGGCTTTAAAAGTTATGAAAAACGAACCTTCTTCTACGTTTGATGAGACAGGTCTTTTTGAATACGAAGACTTTGTTAAAAAAATAGATAAAGCAAATAAAGAAGGCGAAGAAATTAGTTTCTTAGATGCATTTTTAATGAATCCTGAAACAGGAACATATCCTAAAGCTATGGGTAGAACAGAAGATAGAAATATAAAAAAAGAAATAGAAAAAGCGGAAGAAGGAAAAAGTTCTATAAATACTAATATGAGAGGAGATCCCGCACAATTTTCTGGTGAGGATGAAGTAACAGATTTTGATGCAATTGCTAAAAAAATGATTGCTAATAAAAATGAAGTTAAATCAAAAGACACACAAGTAGGTGGTGAAGTAGTAGAAGATTCATTTGACTCTGAATATGATAAACAAATGAAAAGGTTAGAGAAATATTTAGGAACAAATAATAAAGAAACAAAAGGTAAATTAGCTTTAGCGTTATCTGATGCTGTTGGCACAGAAGGAACTATTGCAGACAAAGCAGCTGCTCTTAATAAATCATTATTAGGTATTATGGGTCAGAAAAGAAAAGACAAAAAAGATATGGCTAAAATAGCTTTTGCTGCAACAACTGAATTAGAAAAAGCAAAAATAGCTGCAGGTAAAAAAGGATTTACAGAAAGAAGATTTGATGAATATGCTAATCTTGCTTCAAAAAAAGATAGAACTAAATCAGAAGAATCAAGATTTCAAATACTTAAAAATGGTTTAGGTATAAAAACAGGTTTAACTGGTCAAACAGCAACTGCCGCAGAAAAATTAGCACAGAATATAAGAAAAGATATAGTGAACATGTCAGAATCACCTGATGATCAAAAATCTAAATATCAAGCAGATATCATTGGAAGAATAAATGCTCTTCTTTTATTACAAGGAGTTACAAAAGATAATATAAATGGTATTGTTGGATATGATGTATCTCCTTATTTAGGAGTTAAAAAAGCAGAAGGCGGTAGAATTGAAATGGCTGTAGGAGGACCTACGGAAACACCTACAGAACCAGTTGCAACTAATTTAACTTTTGAACAATTAAGAACAAGACTACCAAAAGAAATTACAGATGATGTTGTTAAACTTGTAGCAACAAGTGAAGAAGCTTTACAAGACTTTGCGTATATTAGAACACAAGGTGATGTAGAAAAATTTAATGTAAAATATGGTGTAAATTTAATATTACCACAAAACACAGCGTAGGAGGACTATGGCTGAACCTTTCTTTAAATCTCTTTTAGAAACACCACCAGAAAAAATAGATCCACAAGAAAAACCTGGTTTCTTAGATTATGTTACAGATGTTCCTGTTGGAATAGCAAAAGGAGCTAGTCAAGCTGTTCAAGGACTATTGACTCTTGGTGCAATACCAATTGACTATCTTGCTGATACTAATTTAATTTCTACAATTGATAATATTTTTGAAAAAATAACACCTGAAACAGAAACAGCATTAGGGGATATTACATCTGTTCTTACACAGTTTGGTGTGCCTGCAGCTGGTGCAGTAAAAATAGCACAAGGTATAAAAGTTTTAAAAGGTGCTAGTAAAATAACTAAATTATCTAGTTTACCTACTATGGGTAGTAAGACAGCAGAATTAGCAAAAAGAGCAGGATTTTATGGTTCAATCGGTGGTGTTACTGATTTTGTAGTTTCTGACCCAGAAGAAAATAGAACAGTAGCTCAAACTTTAGGATATGCAGAAGATTATAAAGGTGGTGAATTAGAAGGATCTGAAAAAGCAGCAGAAGCATTTAAACAAAAAATAAAATTTGGTGCAGAAGGTGCTTTACTAGGAGGGGGTATTACTGCAGCTTTACCAGTTGCAGGTACATTAGGGTTTAGATATGGAATAAAACCTGCAGGTAAAGCAATTGGTTTTGTTGGTGGTAACACTTTAAGAGGATTAAATTATGCTGTTATAAATCCAATGACTAAAATAATAGGCACAGAAACTTTAGGTAAAGGAGTTAAACTTGCAGGAGTTGGTTATGATAAAGCTATTGATAAGGCGATGAGATCTTTAAATATACCTAAAGCAGATTCATGGAAATTTTTATCTTCTTCACCTAATGCTCCTTTAAAAGAAAGACTAGCTAAAAAATTAGATAATATAAAAAACGTATTTAAATCTACAGGACCACTTGATGTAGAATCAAGAAGATTGTTAGAGGAATCTGGTAATTTAGTTAATGCTAATGAAAAATCATTAATAAAATTAATGGATGATATAGATAAAAATTTTAAAGATATTGCAAATAATTATTCTGTTAGATTTAAAGAAGGATTTAAAAGCACCCCTATTGCTCAAGCAGAAAATGATTTAATATTTAATTTTTTAAGAACTTCTGGAAAGGAAGCAGATGATATATTTAATCAGTTACCTAATAAAGCAATAAAAGATTCTGCAAAAAGTCTAAAAGAACTAATGACTAAATTAGGCAAAGATTATGGTAGATTACTAACAGAATCTACAGATGAAGCCACTAGAGATTTAGGTTCTCAAATAATAGCTAATGGCGGTGCATATTTAAAACAAGTATTTTCTGCATTTAAAAATAAATCTTACAAATTTAATCCTGAAAAAATAAAAGGTGCAAAAGAGTTTTTTAAAAATCTAACAAAAACAAATGATGATATTGCAAAAGAAGTTGATACCTTGGCTAAAACTACAGATAGAACAAGTGAAACTTGGAATAAATCTTTAGATGAGTTTGCTACTAATAGAATGGAGTATTTAAAAAGACAAATTATTGAAAGCAATAGATCTCCAGACACTATTTTTAATGCAGTCGCTAAAACATTTAGAATACCAACAAAAGAATTAAAAAAAGATACTTTTGTTAAAGCAGACTCATTATTAAAAAAAGATAAAATTGTAGAAAAAATTACTAGTGTTGAAGGAGAACTTTTAAAAAAAGGACAAACAATTCAAGATATTGTAGATGTTAGAAAATACAAATCTATTACAGATGCTTTTCTTGAAACGTCTACAGATTACAGAGCTGCTGTTACAGATACTTTTATGCAGACAGCAAAACAGGTTTATCAAAAAGATTTTTTTGATCGAATAGCGGACACAGGATTAGAGTCTGGTTTATTTTTTAGATCTGCAAATGAAGCTACAGCAAAAGGAATTAATCCAAATAACCTACAACAAGTAGTTCCTTTAATAAAATATGGCGAAGAGTTTCAAAGTAAAATGTTTTACAATGGTATAGCAGCAGATGGTAAAATGTCTGGTTTGTATACAACACCAGAAATTGCAAATGCTATTAGGGGTGTAGACGAAACATTTGGAAGATTATATGACATACCTTTATATAAAGCTTTGATGTCAGTCAAAGCTACAGGTCAAATTGGTAAAACAGTTTTTTCACCTATGACACAAATAAGAAATGTTTCAACTGCATCTTTCTTTGCATTAGCTAGTGGGCTAGTGGGTGGTCGAACAAGTTTAGGTGATTCTTTTAAATTACTAGCAGATGATTTATTTCCAGGTAAATCAGTTTCAGCATCGAAAATGGCAGATATATTATCTGAAAGAGTTCAAAGAGGTATTATAGATAGTAATATAGAGGTTAATGAAATTAAAACTATTTTACAACAAGCAAAAGATGGTAAATTTAGTTTGTCAGCTTTAATGAAGAACCCAACTGTTAAAAAAGCTTTTGATCTATATCAAGGTGGAGATAACGTTTGGAAACTATATGCAGATGATTTTTATCAAGATGCATTAGATACTGCATTTAAATACAACGGAAAAAATGTTGCAGCAGATCAAGCTTATAGAGAAAATATTATTGATTGGTATAAAACAGTTGGAAGAGAAGGCAGAAAATCAGATGAGTTGGCTGCTATAAATCAAAAAATTTTAAATACTACGGACATAAGTCAAAAAGAATCTTTAGTAAAGCAGTTTGATAGTATTGGGAATGGAAAAGATATATCTGCTTACTTGGTAACAAACACAATACCTACCTATAGTAAAGTACCAGAAATAATTAAAGCAATTAGAAAACTACCTATTGGTAACTTCATAGCTTTTCCTGCAGAAATATTAAGGACAAGTGCACATCTAGTTAATATTGGTGCAAGAGAATTAACTAGTTCTAATCCATTTATTAGACAAATGGGTGCAAGAAGATTAATGGGTACTTCTGCTGTGTTTGGTGGTATTGGATCTACAATTGCATATACTGCAGAAAAAATAACAGGTGTTAGTGATGAAAAAGTAAAAGCTTTTCAAAGATCTTCAGCTCCAGACTATCAAAAAAATGCTACACTAATTCCATTAACTGAATCTGATTCAAATGGAAACTTTAAATATTTTAATTTTTCTTACACAAATCCATATGATTCAATGATTAGACCAGTTAATGCTGTGTTTAATGCATATTCAAATGGTACATTAAATGATAAAACTGCAGATCAAATAGTGTTTGATTCTTTATTTTACGATAGATTAACAAATACTCCTGGTGCATTGACAGAATTTATTACTCCTTTTGTTTCAGAATCTATTGGATCTGAAGCTGTATTTGACATTGCATTTAGAAATGGAGAAACAAGAGACGGAAAACAAATTTATTTTCCAGATCAAGATTCTGCATTAGAAAAAATAGATAAGTCTTTAGGACATTTATTTACTCAATTAGAACCTGGTGCAAATAGAAGTATAAGAAGAGTGTACAAAGGTATAACAGGAACCTTTACACAATTTGGTGCTCAACTAGACGCTAAAACTGAACTAGGTGCTTTGTTAGCTGGAGTTCGTGTTGAAGAGGCTAAACCATTAAACAGTATGCCTTTCTTAATTACTTCTTATGGTAAAGATAAACAAAATATAAGAAGACAATTTGGTAGAAATGTATTTAGAGTCGATGCTACACCAGAACAAAGATTAGCTGGTTTTAAAGAATATATTTTAGATTCTTTTGATGCACAAAAAGTATTTTATCAAGTGTTAAAAGACATGAAAACAATGGGTGTTTCTTCAAGAAAAGTAGAAGACATTTTAGAAAAACGTTTAAGAAATAAATCAGAAGTAGCACAACTTATTGATGGAGATTTTAAAGTACCTGGATTTAGTGAAGAAACATTTGATGATCTAGTAAATAGATTAAGAATAGAAGACCCTATTCAAGCAGCTAAAGTAGCATCAGAAATAAGACAAAGTGTGAGAGCAATGGAAAGATTAAGAACAAGACTAAGAAGAATAGATCTTAATGACAGTAGAGAAGAAATAGATCAAAAAATAAACTCAATATTATTTCCAACGATATCTAGATTTAGAGGTGAAGAACCGTTAATAAATACTCAAACTACACAGACAGTTGAGCTTCCTGTACCACAAGGACTTGATACACCTGTAAATACTGGTATAGTCAATCAAAGTATAGGAAATGTACAAAATGATTTATTAAGACAAATTGAACTACAAAAATTAATATAATGGCTAGAAAATCTGCATTAGAAAAAATAGAATCTCACGAAAAGCTTTGTAGAATAATGCAAAAGCAAACGTTTGAACAAATAAAAGAAATGCAAGAAAGAATAAAAAGATTAGAGTATTGGATTGTTGGAGGTATGGGAGCTGTCCTTATAACTTTACTTATGGATATGGTTAATTAACTACACATACATCCAATAAAATTTCCACTGCCATCATTCATTACATGAAGATTTAAACTATCTACATACCCAGATAATTTAAGTCTTAGAATATCACACAAAGCAAAACAATCTATTTCAGAAGTTACAACTATACCCTCCATAATTTCTTTTGTTATAGGTATCAACTGATACAATCCGTCGTTTAATATTATTAGATCCATGCTTTTAATTCTTCACCCATAATTTCACTAGCAATGTTTTGTTTTTTATTCAAAGCTTTTACAATTTTTTCATCGACAGTATCTTCTGCAATTATATCTATATAAGTCATTTTTCTTTTTTGACCAATACGATTAATACGAGCTTCGGACTGTGTTCTTTTCTCAAGATCATATCCATTTGAAAAATAAATCATTGTATTTGCTTCTGTAAGTGTGATACCATACCCACCCGTTTGTGGTGTACCTACCAAGAATCTTACTTCACTATCTGGATTTTGTATTTCTTTAATAGCCTTTTGTCTATCTTCAGTGCTAGTGTCACCATAATAAGTAACCACGGATCTTGGACCATACTCTTTTGTAATTGCTTTAATTACATTTTCAATATCATATCTCCAATGGCACCAGATAATTGATTTACCTTCTACCTCACTTAATACATTCATCAATTCAGTGATACGAGTATTTTTTATTTGTTGAATTTTTCCGCTATCGTCTTTGAAATGACCACAAGTAATTTGTTGTAGTCTCATCAGCTGCACTAATGCTGTAGCTGTAGTCATACTTTTACCATTTAAAAATGCAACAGCTTCACTCTTCATCTGTTGGTATACACTTTTCTGTTCTGCAGATAACTGTATAGTTCTTTTCATGTATGTATACGGAGGAAGATCTAAACATTCTTCTTTTAATACACGAGAAGAAAATGGTTTTATTTTTTCTGATAACTCATCAAGATTTTTATAACCCACAACAAGTTGAAAAGACTTACCACCAAAGTTTGCAGTTCTAAGTTTTGCGTATCTAGTTCTAAATGCATAATAAGAACTATATCCTAATAATTCTGGGTCTAAATACTCACATTGTTTAAACAGATCTAACGGTGATTTTGTAACCGGTGATCCTGTAAGGATTCTTCTATACTTAGCCATTTGGCCAAGGGTAACTATATTTTTAGTTCTTTTAGCATCGGGGTTTTTTATTGTAGTAGATTCATCTATTGCCATTAAAGCATTGTTTGCATTCAAAAATTTATATGCAAATTCAACACCCTTATCTGTAGAAAAAGACTCGACATTCATAATTAAAATACGAAGATCTTCTCCTGTTGTAAACAGTTCATCTAATAGTCTTTCTTGTTGTTTAGAAATACTAGCCTTCCATAATACTGTTTTATGTTCTATGTGTTTTACAAGGTGTGTAGGAAGCTCTGAGTCGTACCAATTTTTATATACTCCTTTAGGTGCAACAATAAGAGCTGCATTAATTTTACCTGCATCATAAAGCATGGCAATATTGTCTATTAATACTTTTGATTTACCCGTACCCATTTCCATAAAATATGCATATACTTTCTTATTATGAGACCTATTAAGAGCCTCTAATTGATGTTTATAGGGCTTAGTTTTAAATTTATAATTCATGTTTACTTCTTCTTTCTAATAAGCTATATAGAACGAGAAAGGAAAAAAGTCAATAATGAAATATGAAGAAATAAAAAATACATATAATTCTAAAGTATATGTGATTCAAGAATTACCGGGAACTAGATTAGGCACACCTAAATTTAATATTATGGGTGCTTCAAGGTATGGTGAAATAATTACTTTATTACCAGAAAATTCACAAATAATAATGTCGCCAGGGCCATTGATATTTAAACTTAGAAAGCTTCTAAAAAACTTTAATAAAAAAGATTATTTACTACTTACAGGCGATCCTGCTATAATTGGTGTAGCTTGTTCTATCGTGTCTGATATAACAGTAGGAAAATTTAATTTTTTAAAATGGGACAGACAAGAAAAAATGTATTACCCAATAAAAGTAGATTTATATGAGAAAGGAAAAATTGAAGAATAGCCTTGACATAGGATTTTATATAACTATTAATAACATACGAAAGATAAAAAAGGAGAAAAAATGAATATAAACTTTGAACAAGATAAACAAGACTCATTAACAAAAGTTGATGATGCAGCTTCGTTGTCAGAACAAGTAACTAAACTTCAGACAATGGAAAGAGATCTTTCTCAAAAGGAAGATGCAATTAAAAAACTAAAGAAAGATATTGAAGTTATCTCTGGAGAAGTCATTCCAACTATGATGCAAGAGATGAATCTTTCTACATTAAAATTATCAGACGGATCTTCAGTTGAAGTTAAACCTGTCTATGGTGCCTCAATATCAGCAGCAAAAAAAGAAGAGGCATTTAACTGGCTTCGTAATAACGGCTTAGGCGATCTTATTAAAAATGAGATTACTGTTTCCTTTGGTCGTAACGAGGATAACAAGGCGGCAAATTATGCTGTCCTTGCACAAGGTCAAGGGTATCAACCAACCCAGAAATTAAAGGTTGAACCAATGACACTTAAAGCATTAGTTCGTGAGCGTCTCGAGTCTGGGAAAGAGATGCCCACGGATCTGTTTAACGTGTTCGCAGGAAACAGAACTAAAATAACAAGTAAATAGGAGAACGAACGATGAGCAAAGAAGAGCTAATCAAGAAAAAAGAAAATGCACTAGCAACAAATGTATTTGAAGCTGATGCGAATATGGGAATGGATAAAATGACACAAGAAGATCTTGCGTTACCATTTCTTAAAATACTTGGACAACTATCTCCAGAAGTAAACAAAAGAGATGGCAAGTATGTTGAAGGTGCTGAACCTGGAATGATATACAATTCAGTAACAGGTGAAATCTTCAATGGTGATAAAGGTGTTAATATTATACCTTGTTACTACAAATTAGAGTATGTCGAATGGAGAGATAGAGGTAAAGATGGATCTGGTGCGCCAGTAAATATTTATCCTTCTTCTTCAGACATCATGACCAAAACAACTAGAGGATCTGATTTCAAAGATAGATTATCCAATGGTAACTATATTGAAAAGACTGCACAACACTTTGTGATTGTGGCAGGAAATGTTCCTACTACTGCTTTGATTGCCATGAAATCTACACAATTAAAGATTAGTAGAAAATGGAATAGCATGATGCAAAGCATAAAACTCAAAGGAAAGAATGGAATGTTTACTCCAGCTTCTTTCAGTCATCAGTATTTATTGAAGACTACTCAACAATCAAACGATAAAGGAACTTGGTTTGGTTGGGAAGTTAGTAAGGTAGGTCCCGTAGAAAATGCTGATCTTTATCACCAAGCAAAAGTTTTTGCTGAAAGTATCTCTAAAGGAGATATTGAAGTAAAACATGGTGAAGAGCAAACAGCAAGTGATTCTGCACACTACTAATAGAATCCTAGGTTGTGGGCGTGGAAGCGAGAGTGGAAGCGCCCATCAAAAATTCGCATGGAACAGAAATTTGTACAGATATTTGACGGTTTAAAAAGAGATTATGGATACGCAGAGGTTAGTAATGGTTACAAAGATTCAACAACAGGTAAGTTTAAAGTAAAACACGGTTGGGCAGGTAAACAACTAACATCAACGGATTATCTACAACATCTTAAGGGTGAGAAATCTATTGGCATACAGCCTTGTGATGACAATGGTTTCGTTAGTTTTGGTGCAATTGATATAGACTCCAAAGCTTATCAAGATTTTAGTCCAAAAAAATATTTAGAAATTATAGAAAAAAATAATTTACCTGTCATACCAGTTAAATCAAAAAGTGGTGGCCTTCATTTATATATTCACACAAAAGAAAAAGTCAAAGCTAGTTTTTTAAGAAATTTTTTAGACAAACTATTATATACATTAGAATTAAATCCAACAACAGAAATATATCCAAAGCAAACGGAACTTGGAACAGGACCAGATGGTAGTTTTACAAATGGTAATTTTATTAACTTACCATACTATAATAAAAATGAACGAGTTGCATTAAATTTAGACGGCACAGAATTTACTTTTGATCAATATATTAAAGTTGTTGACGCTAATTTAAAAACAGAAAAAGAATTAAATGAATTTATCGATGCACACATTAGTAAAATTCTTACAGGTGGTGCAGAAGAATTTGCAGATGGTCCACCGTGTCTGCAAGCAATATCAAAAACAATAGATGATAGTAATAAACTACCTGATGAAAGAGATAGATTCTTATTTAATTACATGGTGTTTTGTAAAAAGAAATACCCAGATCTTTGGGAAAAAAGAGTTTTAGAAGGTGCAAGAAAATATATTTTATATGATGAAGAGTGGGGAGATAAAAAAGTATTAGATAAAATAAAATCTTGGCGTAAACCAACCGCAGGACATTTATGTGATCAAGATCCAATAAGAAATTTTTGTATTAAATCTGAATGTGCAAAAAGACAATTTGGTTATATGTCAGATAAACAAAAGAAGTTCCCGCAGCTGTCCGCTTTAATTAGAATAGATTACCAACCTGAACCAGAATTTAGATTTACTGTAAACTTTAACGATAAACAAGATGGGGAAATGAGTAAACAAGTTGTGGCTAGAGACATAAATTATTTAATGGATATGGAAAAATGTAGAAGACTAATTGGTTCACATACACCTATTGCTCCACCAAGAATAAAACAAGATGAGTTTCAAACTATTATAGAAAATTTAAAAGAAACAGAGACAGTACAACCACCACCTTTAGGTACTTCTCCTAAAGAATTGTTACATAAATATTTAGAAGAACATATCAATGGTGTACCTGCAGTAAGTGCAACTTCATTTGGTAGTGGATCTATTTTAAAAGAAGATGGATTTGCATATTTTACTATGGATGTTTTCTTTAATTATTTAAAAAATAAAGAATGGAAAATGAAATTTGAAAAGACTGGTAGAATGTTAATAGAAGAATTTAAATCAGAGTTAGGTCATTTAAAAAGATACCCTAAAAAAGATACAGATAAAAAATCACACAATCCAATTCGTTGTGTAAAAATTCCTATGACTTTCTTTGAAAGAGAAGAAGAGGATGTAGAAGAAATGCCAATGCAAGAAAAAGATAATATTCTATGATAAAAAAATTTTACGGTCCTCCAGGTACAGGTAAAACAGAGAAATTAATTAGAAGAGCATTAGCTTATATTAGAATAGGCACACCAATAGAAAAAATAGGTTACTTTGCCTTTACTAAAAAAGCAGCTACTGAAGCTAAAAAAAGAATGTTAAATAAAAATAAACAGTTTCAGAAAAAAGATTTAAAATATTTTCAAACACTACATTCATTGGCTTTTCATACATTAGGTTTAAAAGAAGAAAATGTTATGCAAGATTATCATTATGATGATTTAGGTAAAATATTAAGCATTAGTGTAAAAGCAAAAAGAGATCTAGACTCTTCACCTTATCTAACTTGTGACAATGAATACTTTCAAATCATAACCAAAGCTAGAGAAAAAGACATAGAGGTTTGGGATGAATATTGTACCGGTGAATATGGTAAAGATATAAGACCTAACATATTAAAACATGTTGCACTTAACTATTTAAAATACAAAAAAAATAATACCTTAATAGATTTTACAGATATGATTCATCAGTTCATACAAAAGAAACATCTATGTCCTAAATTTGATGTAGTATTTATTGATGAAGCTCAAGATTTATCTCCAATACAATGGCAAATGTTTGATATTTTAAAATCAAATACAAAAGATATGTACCTTGCGGGAGATGATGATCAAGCAATCTATGCTTGGGCAGGAGCAGATGTAGATAGATTTATACAAGAACCTGCAACAGAAGTAGTTTTAAAAAAATCAAGAAGGGTGCCAATAAAAGTTCAAGATATATCTAATATTATTGTAAGTAGAATAGAAGGCTTACGAGCAATTAAAGATTATCATCCAAAAAATGAAGAGGGAAATTGCATAACAATTAACAATATAGATAATGTAGATCTCTATAAAGATAACTGGTTAATACTCACTAGAACAATTGATAAATCTATTAAGATTGCAAAAGAACTTAGACTTAAAGGTTTATATTTTGAAAACAAATATATCAAAAGTTTTAATTCAAAATTATATAAAGCAGCTGTTTATTATTCAAGATGGTCTGAAGGACAAGAACTAGATTCAACACAGGTAGATGATGTTGAAGATTATATGTTAGATAATAATTGGAATGAATTGTTACCTTGGTATGAAGCTTTTGATAAAGCTAATAATGAAGAAAAGAATTATATAAGATTATTACTTTCAAATAAAGAAAATTTAAACGAAGAACCTAGAATAAAAATATCTACAATTCATGCAGCAAAAGGTGGTGAATCAGAGAATGTTTTGTTGTTATTAGATAATGCTAGAAAAATAAGAGAAGCTGTGGTAAAAAGTAGTAAAAAAAGAGATGAAGAACATAGAGTATGGTATGTGGGAGTAACACGTAGCAAAAGAAATTTATACTTGATGAGAGCAAAAATAGAAAGGTATGGTTATAATTTATGACAAA
>Ga0181418_1000371_pt1 | contig 15167 bp, 4 predicted proteins | sample 41SPOviralmetaG_FD_130143 | JGI IMG/M metagenome (GOLD analysis project Ga0181418, IMG submission 130143) | Marine viral communities from the oligotrophic San Pedro Time Series (SPOT) site, San Pedro Channel, CA, USA - 41 SPOT_SRF_2013-03-13 | ecosystem: Environmental > Aquatic > Marine > Strait...
AACTAACGAACTAGGAGGTTCAGACTATGAATAAAACTTTTACAACCGCTAAAGGGCTTGCGTACTACCCATATATCAGTGCGCCCGACACTAAGTTTGACGAGCAAGGACACTACAAAGTTAACCTTTGCTTATCAGAGGAAGATGCTCAACCAGTTATCGAACTCATAAAGCAAACTGTTGTTGAAGGTATTAAGGCTTTGAAGAAAGACAAGCCTAATATGGAAATCAAACAAGCACCGCTACCATTTAGTAAAGAACTAGATGAGGATGGTAATCCTACAGGTAACGTGATTGTTAAATTCAAATCCAAAGCCGCATACAAACCTGCTGTCTTTGATAGCAAAGGTAACATGATGACCAACTCTAACATCTATGGTGGGTCAGAACTCAAGGTTAATGGTTCGTGTGCTTTCTTTCATACAGCTATGATTGGTGCAGGTGTATCAATCAGACTTAGAGCAGTACAAGTTATCCAATATGTAGAGGGTGCGAATGGTGCTAATAAGTTTGGCTTTGATGAGGTAGAAGGATTCACCATAGAAGAAGATGTTTCTGTGAGTGAGACCCCTCCGGCAGCAGCTGCAGCGGAAGAACCAACACCTGCTCCTGCACCAAAGGTAGTGCAAGCTATCAAACCTGTGCAACAAGCTAAGCCTGTTGAAGAACCAAAGGCGGCAAAGACTGTCAGTGGTGCTGATGACCTAGCCGCAGAGATTGCACAACTAGTAGGAGATGTGGACAATGGCTGATACACCACCTCTTGATTTCAAGAAAGTGGAAGCCTTACGGAAGCATATGCTTTTGACTACAAGTAATATGGCAGAACTTCTTGATGTATCTCGTATGACTTACTATGGTTGGGTTAGAGGTAATAGAATCCGAAAGAACAACGATAAGAAAGTACGGACTACACTCAAGGGATTGCTTGATATTATGACAGATGGGTGGCCTGCACCCGATGTCATAGCTATGGAACAAAAGTATAGATTCCAAAGGCTTCTTGAGGTTATGAACAAAACAGGGTAGTATAATAGGGGGAGGGTTTCTACTCTCCCCTATAACATAGGTAGGTAACATGAACACGCTAGAGTTTCTCAAGCGAGTCCTACCGATAGAAGGGTTTTATGTAACCACTGTTATCAACCAAGATGGTAGAAAACAGGGTTTCTTTGAGTCGGTAGAAGAACTTGCACAGACATGTGAAAGATTGGATAGCACAGGTAATAACACTTATTTTGCTATATCTTCTTTCAACGTTAAAGGTAATAGAAAGCAAGACAACGTTAGGGCTACTAAGGTTGTAGCTATAGATGTGGACTGTGGTGAAGGAAAGCCATACGCATCTTGGAAAGAAGGACTACAAGAACTAGGTAAATTTGTACACACAATGAGTTTACCCAAACCGATGATAGTATATTCGGGTAATGGGTTGCATGTGTATTGGGTACTAACAGAAGAATTAGAACCACAAGACTGGAAGCCACTAGCCAATGCTATGAAGCAAGCGGCTTTGGATAAAGAGTTTAAGATTGATGCAGGACTTACAGCTAACAGTGCGTTAGTGCTAAGACCTATTGGTACACACAATCCTAAGAATGGTAACGAGGTAAAACTTTTAGTAGACGCAGAACCAGTAGAGGTTTCTAGTCTGAAAGAATCTCTATCTTATTTCTATCGTGATGTGCCCGGGGCGCAAGAAGATCACACTCGTGACAACACGTTGCTAGAAAATCTTGTGTCTAAACAAGAGTTCCCACTTGCTGTTGGTTCAATAGTTAAATCTAAATGTAAGCAGATTGACTGGGCGGTAGACAATCAAGACAAGGTTGATGAACCATTATGGTATGACTTAATAGGTGTAGCCGCTTTCTGTAATGATGCAGAGAAGACAGCAGTAGAGTGGAGTCAGAGGCATCCGAAGTTTGATTACCATGCTACTGTAAGTAAACTCAACCACTGGAAAGATTCAGCTAGTGGCCCAACAACTTGTGCTAAGTTTGATATCGACAGACCGAACGGGTGTAGAGGATGTGTTTACAAAGGTAAGATAGGATCACCTGCAAGACTAGGGGTTCAATACCAAGAAGCACCATTATCAGCAGAAGCACCCGATGCTCAAGCTAATCAGATACCAATACCAAAACCATTTAAAAGAACACAAGATGGTATAAAAGTTACCATAGATGATACAGATATAGATGTCTGTAAGTTTGATATATACCCTGTCAGCTATGGACTAGATGAATCACTAGGGTATGAGATAGTTAGATACCACTGGAATAGACCTCACATGGGGTGGCAAGACCTTGTGCTACGACAGGCATATTTAACAGAAGGCAATCGTGAGTTCGCTACAGCTATAGCGGATCAAGGGATTGTATTATATAACAAAAGACAAACGGAGTATTTTCAACTTATGTTAAGAACATATATGGATGAGTTGAGGCAAATCCGTACTATGACTAACTTATATTCTACTATGGGTTGGAAAGAGAAGAATACGGCATTTGTCTTAGGCGATACACTTCTAAAGCGAACAGCAGAGGGAGTGACAGAAGAATCAATTAGTCTTGCATCGGGCATACAGAAGCAAGGTGCAGACTTATATACCAGTAAAGGTGATGTAGACCAGTGGATAAACCTAACATCAGTGTTAGAAAAAGCAGGTTTGAAATCACATATGTTTACTTTAGGTGTTGGCTTTTCAGCACCATTGTATAACTTCACAGGACTCAAGGGATTAACTGTATCCCTCTATGGGCCAACTGGTGGTGGTAAAACACTAGCACAATACTGGGCGCAATCTATCTACGGCAACCCCGACAAGCTACACTTTGCGGCTAAGTATACACAGAACAGCTTGTTCTCAAGACTTGGTACATACGCTAACCTGCCGCTAACCATAGACGAAGTGACTATGATGCAGGATAAAGAGGTCGGTGACTTCTGCTATTGGGTATCACAGGGTAGAGATAAGGCTAGGTTAAATCGTAATGCTGAAGAAAGAGATGCAAAGACATGGGCAACACCTGTCATAGTATCCACCAACAAGTCTCTACAAAGTAAGCTGATAGCGTCTGGTCTGGATACAGATGCACAGATGGCTCGTCTACTAGAACTTACTGTGCCGTCTGCACCTTTGTTTACTCGAGGCTCTGAAGCAGGTCGTAAAATATATGAAGCCGTCCATGCTCATTATGGGTCAGTAGGAAGACAATATATCATAAACTTATTGTCAATGGGTGAAGAAGGTATCCAGTCTGCGATAGCTGAAGCATCAGATAATTTCCATAAGAAGTACAAAGCTAAGTTTAGTGGTGAAGAAAGATACTGGGAACAGTCAATCATACTAGCAGACTTAGGTATGAAACTAGCCAGTGAGTGGGGATTAATTAAGTTTGATTACACACAAGCTACCGAGTGGGTACTAGCACAGATAGGTGCTATCCGTAGGACAGTACAAGAGAACCAAGTTGATTGCTTTGATCTTGTTGCTGAGTACATGGCTGATTGTGCTGATACTTCTGTAACCATCATGCACACTGTAGGACAGAAACCACAGCCCGACTTCTCTAGGATACCAAGGGGTGACATCCGAATCAGATTAGATGTGTTCAGAAAATCTGCATCAGAAGTATTTGATAAGGGTAGTATGATGATTGATAGGACTCACTTTAGAAAGTGGTTGTCTGTACGCGGCGCTGATTACAAGTCATTCAAACAGGAACTTGCTGTGGAGAATGCGTTAGCTACACCTCGATCAGAGAAAGCATCACTAGGTAAAGACACACCAATCAAACTAGCACAAAGCTATGTCATAGGGTTTAATCTAACCCATCCAAGATTCCAAAGCTTGCTTGAGAATGCAGATACAGCGGCTGACGATATGGCATACGGACAGCTACAGGTAGTGAAAGATAAAGACGTTTGAAAAGATAAGACTACCCAATGGTAGATACCTTTATCTTAGGTTGGATACTTCGCCATACAAGTTTGCACACCCTAAAACTATAGAGCGTATAAACAAGAAATTGCTTAGTGCAGGTAGAGTTTGGGAAAAAAGACAGGAGTATCTGAAAAAACAAGCCTCTGAGAAGCCCGTACAGAGGGGTAAAGACCCTTCTAGGTAGTCTAGCTACCCCCTAATTTAACTCGATTCCCCATAAATCAGCGAGTTCATCAATGGTTTGACGTTGTGTTTTTGGTGCAAACTTTCTAAATCTATCCAGTGCATTTAGATTTGCAGACTTAAATGATTTGTTTGCAGAGCCAAGAAAGTTCTTGAAGTAAAACTCTGAACCTTTACCAACATCTTTATTGTGTTGGTTAACAAAGCCTAAGATTCTTTTCATCTCTGCTCTATCATTATCCAATCTAGCTTTTGTATATGCTTGCGTGTAATGAGACTTCAGACTTTTCACATAAGCTTGTTGCTGTCTACCTGCTCTAATTGCTTCATTCTGTAGCGACACAGAGTACGGATAGAAGCCCAGCATTCTCCAAAAAGTTGTCCAACCACCAACATCTTTTGTTAAGACAGTACCATCTGTTCTCGTGATTCTTCCGTCATCTATATATGAGAAAGCATCAAATACTCCTCGTACTGCGGCAGATGGTGAGTCTCGTAGTATGTCAGTGAAACGTGTTGTGTCGTCTTTGAGTCCTACAGCCTCAGCTCCGTAACGTACAAGCTGTGAGCCTGTACCAAACAATCCTTCGATACCACTATATACTGGGCCTGCAAAGTTCTTTGCTTCCTGCCAGTATTCACCCGAATTGTTTTTTGCTTTGAAGAATCCAGTTAGTGGGATCAAATCACCAAACCCAAGTCTTGTCGAGAATGTAGCTCCAAGTACAGGGTCAAGTATTCCCCTCATAACATATGGTGCTGAACCGGGAATTACAGCGTCAGCAAGTTTAGACATCTCTACTTCTATAGTAGACATCTTAATACCAAACTTCTGAGCCAGTGTTTCAACTAAGTCAAAGATGTCGTCAGCAAATGGTAGTCCTTTCATACCCGAAAGTAACAACAACATACCTAGCATATATATTCTACCACTCCGTGGGAGTCCTTTCATCAACTGTACACTGATGATAACAAACTGCTTATACATGAAAATATATTGTGCAAAGTTTCCTCTAGCCATCTCGGGTCTGTTATACATAGCGTATTCACCCTGTGATGTATTCACTGCCTTCGTAGCAAATTCTGTTGCTTGTTGTTTTACGAACGCTGCTTCTTCCGGGAGGTTAGCCTCAAGGTTAGCCATACCACCTAGGTTATTAGCACCAAGTATTCTTTCTCGCTCAAGTCTATATGCTGCAAGGAATGTAGCTCGTCTGTTAAGTTGCTCTGTGTAAGAGAACATATACATCCATGCTTTAATTGCACCATTCATTCTGTTACTTGATCTACCACCTCTTGATGTTCCAACCAGTGCATTAAACTGGGCAGCTTGTAGAACACCAGCACCTGTAGCATCTAATAGTGCATCAGCTTCGTCTTGATTAATCCCGTTTTCTTGCTGTAAAGAATCTTTGTTTTCTCCTTTAGCAAGGTTGTATATACTATCGTAATTAGCTAGACCTCCTCGCCAAGTATTCGACACAGCCCTAACCATCGCACCTGCAGATGTTGGCATACCAAATCCACCACCATAGCCTCTAGATTCATTATAAGTCCCTAAGTATGGGATAGTATGTGTAACCATAGATATTGTATTGATAATAGCAGTAGCAAACGAACCACCAAGTTGGAGTAGTACAGCTGCTAGCTTGAGTCTTGAACCAACATCACTAGACAAAATATCTTCTGTTGAATCCATGATGTCAGCTGAGTCAGAATAAAACTTTATAAGTTTGTTGGCTTCTAACCTGTAATCTTCACCTCTACCTTCGTTGGGTATAAAATCTTTTTGTGGGTCTAGCTGTTCACCTCTTGCTGCTTTAAGTAAACCAATCCTAGTCTTTGCTCGGTCTGACCCTTGGTCTGCAGAGAAGCTATATGCGTAGGCATACTCTTCGTATTTTTTTATAGCAGCTTCTCGCTGCCCTTCTGTACCTGTTCTTGTAGCAGCTTCTAAAGTTGCTAGAGTTTGTGGATCACCCCTGAAAAAACCATCGGTTGCTAGAATGTCAGTAAGTTGCCATGCGTATGCAGTCTTACCAGCTACATGAGCTTGTGTTTCTAAATGTTCTGCAACACTCCTTATAATATCTTTATCCCAGCCGGGGTTTCCTGTTTTTTCTAGGCTGTTTCTAGCTCTTTCACTAACACCTGAGATAGATGTAATGATACGTTGTCTTTCTTCTATAGTAAGTCCAATGTCCAATCGGTTAACAATAGACATAAACTCCATAAGATTTAAACTGTTTGCTAGTGGCTGTGATTGTCTAGCTTTCGCTACTTGTGGTCTTAAAGTAACAGTAACAGGATTACCGTTTTCATCACGCATCTCAAACTTAACAGCATTAGGACTAACAGTGCCATCTTCGTTTAACGCATTGGTGATGTTGTTACTAATGTCAGTCTGTATATCTTGTGCTTCACTCTCTAAATCAGTTTGAAAGTATGGGAGTGCGCCAGCATAATCTTCTTGTAGTTTAACTGGATTGCCTTTTGTATCGTAGGCTTGCATACGAACTTGCCACTTACCTCGTCTGGTAAATGGTACATAACCTGTTAGTAGAGTTTGTTTTGCTCTGTAAAGTTGTCGTTGTACCTGTGCATCTAACACAAATATATTTTGAATAGCGTTAGTTACATTATAAGATTGATTTTTTTCAATACCCAGTGCTGCTATCTCAGGAAGACCAGCGATTATATCTGTATAATTACCTGTCTGAAAGTCAGCAGTATCTTCTCTACCATTCTGCCAATCAGTTAATTTATCTTTTTCATGGAAGACTCGGTTGATCTCTCTTAGGAAGGTCTGCGCTTTCTTTATAGATGCTGGATTAACATTACCTTCAGCATCTGCGCCTTCTGTAATTAGCTTAGTGTATTCTTCAATAACTCTTTCAAGCGTCTGCAACGCAGTATCACTATCTCCTATAGTGCCTTCTGCTGTTTTAAACTGTTTGAAGTTATCAATAGCTTGTTGACGTTGGCCTATGACAGCTTCTATGTTAGCTACAAGAACATCTATAGCAGCTTGGCTTACGCCTTCTAAGTTTTCTCTATACACTCTGTAGGCATTATCAAATGTCTGCTCATCTAAAGCAGAACCATCTTGGTTTCTAAATACTTTTGTTCCGCTAGCTTGAGTAGTTAACACATATGGAATACCATCTTTAAACTCTTGTTTACTTACAATAGCTCGTGCTTGTAGTTGTTTACGAACATCCTGATTAATTCTTTCATCACCTGAACCTTTGCCTGACACAAGATCGCCTTCATCTTTTCCAGCTTGATTAATATCAGATGGAGATAGTTGTGATTTTTTATATACATGCCCATAGGCAAGCATCTCACCTGCTATAAATAACTCTTGATCAGTCGGCCCTTTACCAAAAGCAAACCAGTTTGGAGTGTGTGTATACGCAGTAAGCCTTTCATACTCAGACATAGCTCGTCTAGTTTTACCAGCAGACTTTTGAAATATACTAAAGATACGCTGCAAGCCCGGGCTACGTTGTGCTTTATTGTCGAGAGTCTGAACAGTTTCAGAAACTGCAGCTAACAACCTAGACATTTGTTTGCCTTTAACTTTAGGCGTTTTCTTTAGCATATCTTGAAATTTATCAAACGTACCAAACGATCCTGCTTTTTTATTAGAAGCATATACATTCATAAAGTTAGCAGCGTGGTGGCTTGTTATATTCTCAATAGAAAATCTACCCTCAACACTTTCTGCCTCTAGCATTCTTAGGTTGTCAGCCATTTGTTTTACACTAACAACACCTCTGCCACCTGTGCGTAAGTTCCTACGGGATTGTCTTAGGAAGTACCGTACTAAATCTGCATCACCAGCTTGAATAAGGTTACCCAAACCTATAGCATCTAGTACAGCTTGGATTAGGTTTCTAAGACGATAGGTTAACTGACTATCAAACGCCGCAGCTTTGTCGGCAAGAACTTCTTCTACTGCCTCCATCATATCCATGCCGGGGTTTGAGCGCATCCTAATATCAGCAGCAGCCTGTACATGGCCATCTGTTCTATACATCTCACGGAAGATAGCATTCATTCTATCACGGGGCATAAAGGCGCGAAAACCAAAGTGGCCTAGTGCTTCGTGAGCTATGACTAATCGTATCTGCTCTTTTGATTTTGCATAATCACTAAATATTATAACTTGATCGCCAACAGAATAACCAACGGCTTGCACACTATCAAAATCACCAAGGGGTCTACCATCTGCAGCTCGTTGGTAAAGAGCTGGATTCTTTTGGGCTAGGTCTTGTACGTTAGCTACGATAGTAACAGTTGGTTTCACTTTTAGTTTTTTTAAAACTTGTTTTACTACAAGATCAATATCACCTTTACCTAAAGGCTCTACAGGTTTTTGATCTGTAAATCTTAGAAACTTACCTGAGTCATCAGTCTTTTGATCAGCAGCTTCTACTTGTGCAGCGAGTGGTTCAAGTCTATTAACCCTAGCATTTTCTGCTTGAGTACGTCTGCCTTTCTGTAAAAGCTTTTGTACATCAGTCAACTGAACATTTGTCTCTTGTTGATTCTGAGGAATAGGATCAGGAACCATTCGTCCATTATATAAACGCTTTACTTTTAATACGCCTTTACTATCAAAGAAATCTTTAAGTCTATACCCACTCCCCATAATATAATCTTTATTGGAATTAGCAAAAAGCACATTCATCTTCTGTGTAGCAGGATCAGGTTTGCCCGGAAGGTCAGACCTTATTTCTACAACTGGGTTATAAACCATACGCAAATCTCTAGTCTGAACTCTTTGGAGATGAGAGTCCAAGATGATTTCTAGCTGTTGGGCATTCTCTCTTTGAAATTCTTTTTGTTTATCTGCTGCTTTTTTCCTACCGGACTTACCTAAAGCTGCTTCATATGCCTCTTTAAAGTCTGCCCAATCAATAGTTTCACCGAGAGCTTGCCTTCTACGAAGTAAAGAAAGCATAGTATCTGCAGTTTCTTGCCCAAGCACTTCACCTTGTTGTTGTGTATCAGCTACAGTTTGTCTAATTACAGCAGCCTGTGGAGAAGTAAACCACGCTGGCATATTATTAAGAGCGATTGTTATGCGTGATTCTAGATTTCGTTTCATAGCATACTGAAGCCAAGGCTGGTTTCTGCCTTGAACAATACCAGTTTGAGGGTCACCAGTATTTATAATATTAATAAATGCTTCATCTAAAGCATTCTGTTGTGGATGAGAAAAGTTAGTTTCTCTAAGATATTTAATAGCTCTTGCCCTAGCTTCTTTGTTTACGCCACCTGCTGGGTCAAAAAACGCGAGAGATATAAGTTGGTTAGAGTAAGACCAAGCTGTCCCAAACCTACTAAAATCTGTGGTCTCATTAAATGATGCAATATACTCATCAAGTCTTTCTGCATCATTAAGACCGCCTCTGTTTTCAGGTTGTTTATCTAAGAACGTATAAGAATTAGTGTTTATTAGTACAGCTAGATCACCATTAACTTTATCACCTTCTACAAAAGCTCTCCATTCATCTCTAGATTGTTGAGGTAGTCTATCAAAAGGTAGTGATCCTGCAGGAGATAGTTCGTTCCACATCTCAATAGGTGTTCTACCCTGTACAGGTATCATTGGCCTACTAAGAATAGCTTCTATAGAGTCTGATTCCTGAGCTTGTTTACGGCGAGTTTCTTGGCGAGCTTCCCGAAGCGCTCGCTGCTCGTCTTTTGTATTTGCCTCTGTCTGGCGAGCTGACGCTTTTCTGAGGCGCTCTTCGCCCCTACCCTCTCGGGGAGTTTGTTCGCGGAGGTTGTCTCTTCCTCGAACTTCGCCGCTAGGCTGGGTTTGTTGGCGTACAGCCACTTCATCTGTGCTTTGCTCCTGAACGGCATCTGTCCTCCTTTGTGTTGGTATTCCGGGTTGTTGAAAAGTAGTCCTAGTAACAGGTAAAACCCTACCATCTTCAGTAGTAACAGTATCTTGTTCTTTAGATACAACTTCCCCCGGACGTTTAGTTAGTTCATTAACAAGATTTTGAGCAGGAGTAGATAAAGCAGTAGCTCTTCTACGAGGTCTATCAAAACTTTCTATAATACCTTCCATCTCTGCAATAATATTATCTTGCTCTGCCAAATCGTTATTATCTATAGCAACTTGAAAATCATCTACAAATTCTTGAATGTTTTGTATTGGAATACCATCAGCTAGCATACGTTGTACAAGTGGTGTTATCTCAGGAGCAGGAGCTTCAGGAAATGGTAACGTCATCTGACCTGCTTGCTCTAGCTCAGCAGCAGTAGGCTCTGCAACAACAGGTGCTGCAGCTGCACCTCTTCGTAGTGCTTGTCGTCTTGCACTATATGGCACTGCCATTCCCGGCAGACTTGGTTGTATAGGTGTGCGCTGTGGCACAGGAATTTGTGCTTGCTCACGAGCTTTACGCTCCTCAATTTCTTGAGTAAGCCTTTCATTCTCTTTTAGTATTTGATCTACCCTAGCATTTTCTAGCTGAGCCACTTGCTCATTTAGTCTTTGCTGTTCAGCTAAATCAAATTCTTGCTGCCTTTGTGCTCGCTCAGCTTCTTCTGCTCTTAGTCTTTGCTGTTCGGCAAGTTGATTTTGTTGTTCTTGTATTCTGTTATTAGCAGCCTGTAGAAGTTGTTGTCCTATGGCTGTCTGTTCTGTTTCCGGGGTAGCTAAAGTTTGTGCTGTTTCTGCTACATTAGCTGCAGGAATAGGAAGGTCTAGCTGCTGTTCAGCAGGCTGTTCTTGTGGAATAACTGGATTAATTCTTTGTATATCTTCGTCAGATAAAGCTTGAGTACCTACTGTAGTGCCGTCAATAATTTGGTTTGTATCTGCATCTCTAGTTACACTAACAGGTGGTACTTGCCCTAAATCTTGTTGCGGAAACAATTCACCTTGTTGTGGCACAGCCTGTGCCTGAGCATCAGCACCCACACCTGCAACGAACTGCGGCCCGGGGAAAGCAGGGTCTTGACTAGGAGGCCCAGTAAGAAGACCAGCAGGCCCTACAGGTGCGGGTAGTTGCCCTTGACCTTGAGGGGGAGGAGTCCCTTCGGGGGGAGCAGGCAACAACTTTTTATCAGCTTGTGGGTCACTTTCATTTAGTAGGTTAGTAGGCTCACCTCGTTTAAGGAGGTTAGCGCCACCACCAAGTGGGCCACCAATGGCAAAGCCAGCTGCAAAAGAGTTAATTAATCGTTTAGTTGTTTCAGCATCGCCAAGCTGATCTGTACCTGTAAGAATAATAGCTTCCTGTCCAAGCTCTGTTAGACCTTCTAACGTACCACCTACAGCCAAACCTTTACCAGCCCGTACAAGTCTGTTACCGCCCATAATAACATCTGGGCCAAGACCAAAGATACGACCTGCTAAGAAAAATTCTGGGAGTGTTTCTAGTGCTGCATATGGTATAGCACCCAAAGCAGCTGTACCTCTATCACCTACACCTGTATCTCGTACTTCACCGTAAATGTCAGCAACACCCATAGCATAAGAACCACCTACTGAAAATCCTGCTGCACCACCTGCAATAGCTTGGCCTTTACCTGCTTTACTTGCCTTGAGTGCACCTGCTAACAATGAGTCAGCTGATTCTCGTTTGAGAAGTTGTTTCCCTGTCATGGCTGTACCGCCAGAAGTCACAAAAAAAGCATTAGGGTTTTTAAGTTTTGCTGCAGCTGTTAGACCTGAGAACTCACGAAGAAGTTTTTTCTCACCTTTGGTAAGAACCTGACCTTTCATATATTTTTTAGATGCTGCTAATACAGATTGTTTAACTGATTCTTTACCTAATAGTGCATATACAGCACCACCTGCGGCAGTAAATGGGTTAGCACCGCCACCCGCAACTGCACCTGCACCTGCACCAAGTAACGCAACACCAATAGATTCAATTAAGTTTGGCCCTTGTTGTGCTAGGTTAGCCACAAACCAGTCGATTGCACCGTGTGATTCTCTATCACCGTCAATCTCAGTAAACTCTCTTTGGAATGGCTGGTTATAGTATAGTTCTTGTACTGCATTATCGACTAAGCCTTGTCCAAATTCTTCAGCACCAAGGAACTGAGCACCCCTTCCAAAAAGTAATTTTAAGTTACTACCACCTATCTCAAAGTTTCTTGCCATAAGAGTCCCCAAGCCGGGGTCTTCTATGTTGTTCATATAATTTTTATATGAGTCAGGAGACACAGTTTGCCAGTCCTGACCTTCAGGCATAGCAGCTCTTGGTTTATCTAGGAAACCACGGGATTCTGCATCTAAAGCAGACTGAGAATCATCAGCATTATATAATGCGCCATTTACAAAGACTTGATTCATACTAGGGCTAAACAATACACGAGGCCCTGTCTCTGGTGGTTTGTTAACTCCTGCACCAAGAGTAATATCTAAGTTATCTGTAATTTTTTGTTCTTGTACTAATTGATCAGCCAGCTGTGCATTTAACTGCGCTAAACCGCTTGCTCCAGTTTGAGGTACAAATGGGTTACCTGCCCCGGGCGCAGTAGTGGCATCATAGTAGGAACTCTCAAATGCCTGTAATCCTGCCTTTTTTGGGGCCATTATTTTTTCTCTCTTTTGTACGCATTTCCTGATGGAGTTGAATTAGCAGGTGGTTGAACTCGAACTTCTCTTACAACATCAACCGTTTTACCATCGAGTGTTGTGTCTTGACCTACCTCTAACATAAAGAACTCACCACCTCGTTGTATGTAAACTACACCACTATTTGTATCTACTTTAAGTTTGATATCACCCTGTTGTTCTTCTCGTTTTTTAAGGATATCAATTTTACCCTGTAGTAGTTTTTCTTGGCGTGTATTAAGAGACTTGTAGTTTTCTTTCATAATCTCAAGTTGAGCTTCAAAAGTTTTTAATCCTCTTGTAGTAGCAGCTGACTGCTGTGATTTCCTGTAACCTTGGTCAAAAGCTAGCTGTAGAGTTTCACTAAGTTGTTTTTGATCCATAGTCTTATATGGTTTACCATTTAGAGTAATGTCGTACTTACCATCAGACCGTGGATTAATACGAACATCCATACCTGAATATTGTGACCAAACCATAGCAGCTCTGTTCACACTACCATTCGCTAGGTCTTGTAAACCTTGCATACCCTGTAAGTACATAATTTTATTCTCAGCTTTTTTAGCTTCTAACGCACCTTTAATACGAGTATCATTAGCAGCTACTTCTGCATTCATAGCAAGCTGGGTAAGTTCTTTAGCACGAGCTAGATTAGTCCCACCAGTATTCATAATTTGAGCAAATCTTCTGTAATAATCTGCTAACTCATTTTGGTACTGTAAATTAGCGTTGGTTTGATTGATAATTAATTCTCGTTCTTCAAGATAATTACGCAGATCAAACCCAAGTTTTGATGGATCATTTATATAAAATGCAGGTGGTTGAACTTTTTCATCAGTTTTAGGCACTGTAACTGGTGGTTTACCAGTATCAAGTCCTGCATCTCCTGACTGTATTGCAAGCGAACTTACATCAGTGCTAGATGTACCTGTATTACCAGTGTTTGCTGATTTTGCAGATGTGTCTGTATTCGCATCTTCTGTTTTTAAACCTGCAATTTGATTAGTGTTTGCCGATGTCTGGCCTGTAATTTGATTGTTTGCTGCAGCAGAACTTGTTGTAGTTTGTATGTTCTGATTATTAACTGCAGCGCTAGATGCACCGCCACCGTAGTAATAATTACTGACTTTACCTAAATAGTCTGTCATCCCAAGGACAGCAGAATTGTATTTTGTGACTGATGCTAGAGTATTAGGCCCTGAAAATTTTTTTATATCAGAAATATCATTAATACCAATATACTTAGAATACCCATCATAATACGCTGCGGCTTGAAACTTAGGGTCTACACCTTTTAGCCCAATCATTTTGTAATATAACAACCCAGCTGCAATCTGGTCACTACTGTTAGTTAAGTTCGCGTGGTTCTTTGGCAGGTTGCTTACAATATCGACCATTTGGCTCCATTGAACATCATTTAACCCTGATCCTGCAGGGTTATTACCTTTGTAAAAATCTTTAATATCTCTATAAGCTAGGCTTTGTATCTGCAGCGGCCCTTTACTTTTAGATTTTTTTCTATCGCCAACGTTTCCAAAGTTAGACTCTACCGCTAACAGACCTAAAGCTTCACCTTCTTTAATTCCAAATATTCTAGCAAAATTAACTGTTGATTCTGTAAATTCGTTTTTAAATTTATTATTTTTAATACTTTTTAATGCGTTTGAAATAAACGAGTTATCTACTGTAGCTGCAGCTAAGTCATCTTGACTGCTGCTAGTACGAGGAACAAGCTCAGTGTTTGTTATTCCACGGGCGCGAGCTTTAGTAAATGCGTCTGTTAAAACTTGATTAGGTCTATCATACTTATCCACAAGCATAAGGCTACTACCATCACCAAACACATCTTTGATGTTATATTCAACACCATTGTGGACAACTATCTTACCGCCGTTTTTATCTATGACTTTCCACGGGAAACCTTGCACATGTAGTGATTCTTTTTCTTCATCAGATACATCATTCTCAGAAACTACACCTTCAGGAAAAAGTGCGCTTAGGTCTGGATTTTGAAACTCAGGTATAGGTATTTGGTCATTGGGTAGGTTTTGATTATCACTAGGATTAATAACAGTCTTACTGCTATCAAACTCAGGAACAACAGGAGGTTCGCCTGTTCCCCCTTGTTGACTTTTTTCAAAATCTCTAAGTATCTTATCTTTATAGAAAGGGTCTTCAAGAGGTAGCCCTTCTGCTACACCACCTTCTTGATCAAGAGGTTTGACATCAATATAGTTACCACCGAACCTATCAAGATTTAGTCCTGCCATACCTTGAGTTACATCTGTAACAACAGGAGGTTTAGGTACTGTTAAGTTCTGTTGCGCAAACCTCTCTTGATCACGAGTAAAGTTTGCCCGTTGCAGAGCTTGTAATCTGTTTTCAGCTTCTGCACCCTCAACAAACTTATCTTGATTTAAGTTTCCTGCTATGTTTCCA
>Ga0181418_1000372_pt1 | contig 15160 bp, 19 predicted proteins | sample 41SPOviralmetaG_FD_130143 | JGI IMG/M metagenome (GOLD analysis project Ga0181418, IMG submission 130143) | Marine viral communities from the oligotrophic San Pedro Time Series (SPOT) site, San Pedro Channel, CA, USA - 41 SPOT_SRF_2013-03-13 | ecosystem: Environmental > Aquatic > Marine > Strait...
AAGTTTGGCTTTTTTATCTAATTCATCAGCAAGCCTTTTAGCCATTTTTTGTCCTTTATCTTGAGCCGCCACTTTTCTTCCTTGTGCTTTATTAATAGCACTATTAGGGTCTGCGGCAGATAAATTCAATAAACCTTTTTGAATATCTTCTTGCATTTTAGCAAATTCAGGAGTAGAGGAATATCCACCCATTAGTTTTTCAGTTTGATATCTTGCCTTTATTTCTATTTTTCGCCTTTCTTCAGCAATAGTTGCTGCTGCATCCAAAGCGATTTTTTGTTGCTTCTTTTGAAGCGTTTCTGCCATTTTAATTTGAAAATTACCGCCTTTTAATTTATTTTTTAATTTCACATCTTCTGCTTTTAAATTGGCTTTAAGGTCTAAATCAACAAATTTACCTTTTAACTTTAGTAGTTTTTTACTTATATTTAAATCTTCTGAAGTGGCTCTCTTTCTTTTTCCGGCTAGATACTTTATTCCTTTTCCTGTTTTAGTAAATAGATTTTCAATTTTTTCTCCGTCTTCATCCATCGTTGTTGTAAATGCTCTTACTATACTACCAAAAAATTTAAATCCTGTTGATAATTTACTAACTAATCTAAACATTCCAGGTGGAAAAAACCCATAAAGAACTCTTCTAGCAGTTCCGACTTCTATTCCCATTAATTTAATTTGTTCAGAAGTTCCCGATAATAACATATCTAAATACTCAAATGTATTTCCACCTTGTTCTTTAAATACTTTAAGGGATGTATAACTAAGCAATTCAAATGCTTTCCCCATCTCATTCATTTTTTTAATTGCTTTAGATTGCGATTGACTTCTTCTTTCAAAAGCATCCTTCATTTTGTCTTCTTCTTTTAGATATTCTTTAGTTGATTTAGTTAATTTATCAACAGCATTTTTTGCTTTTACTTGGGTATCACGATAGGCTTCCGCTTGTTTAGTTAAATCTAACATCAATCTTTGTTGTTTAGATAACATTGCTTGGGCCGTCATAATAATCACTTTAATTTCTTTTGTGCTTTTTCGTATTCTTCGGCTTCTAGTATTTTGGCTTCTTGATGTATCATTAACATGTCTTTAACCAATCGGGCTGGCATTCTATAAACCTCCATTGGGCTTATTTGAAATGCTTGTGCAACAGCATAAACGATTAATTGAGAAGAAACTTCAGGAGTGGTTTTTCCACCCCTTATTGCGCTTCTCACTATTCGTTTTTTTCTGTATCATCTCCCATATCTAAAGGATTTGGAAGTATTTCTTTTAATTGATTACCCACATATGGGGTTAATCTGAGAATATCAATAGTAGTAAGACTAGGTTCAGTCTTTGCTATAAAATTATCAACCATATACCTAAACATAGCGTTTAGGTCAATGTCCATTGATTGGCTTTTAGCATCAATGTTCATTAGACTATTCATGGCTTTATCAACTTCTAACCATGAAGGGTCTTTTACCCAAACTTTTAGGTATTCGTCGCTTTCGGGTGCTACTTTAATATAATGTAGCGTAGGCTCAGTTTGTGCAAATAATACACTTTTATCTGTTATAATTTTCTTATCCAACATTTTATCCACCTTTTATACCAACAAACAAACTAACGGTGTTGGTGGAATATTATTCTGCTAATTTGGACTTAACCTCCTTAGCAGGAGTTTTCTTAGGAGAAGCCTTTGGCTTTTTAGTAGCCTTTTTCTTCTCTTCTAATGCTTTATTTGCAGCAATTACTTCTAGATTTTTTTCATAAGATGATGGCATTTTAATCACCCCTGAAGAACCCAATGAGTTTTAACTGTGCATTCATGTAATGACCTCGGCATAACCGTTGCTTCAACAACAGTCGGGCCTTTATCTTCTGCAATTGGGAAATTATTAGCACTTATGAAGTAGTCCTTAAACTTCAATACTATATTTTCTCCATTAGATTTAGTAAAGGTTAATTCTAACAGCGATTCATAATCTGAACCACCATCATTACCGTCACCGTCATTTTCACTTTGATTTAGTAATTCATTGTAAAGTTTGCTATCAGTAACTAATCCTGTAAATTGAACTTCATAAGTTCTTTGTGCCGGAATAGCCTCTTGAATACTTTTACTTCCAACTCCTAAGAATCTTTTATCCGTTAAACTGTTACTCATAGTCAATGTAACTGTTTCTATTTTTAAGAAATTATTACCAAATATAGAGAAAGTTCCATCAGAAAAGAAGAAAGGTTCCCTAAATCCATCAACGGATGAAAAGTTAAAGAAAGCAGTTTCATCAGTAATGCCTCTTCTGGCATCATAAGTGTCAGTTGATGGCGGAGTTGATACTGTTCTAGTATTTAGAGTAAGAGACATCTTAACTTCTTCATTAGCATTTGCTGTCATACTTAATTCATTGACTCTATTTCCTCTAGCAATCTTTACAAAGTTTAAATCTTCATCAGTATTTCCACTTGTTCTGTATGTATTAGAAGAAGGCAATTTACTAAATACTTGTTCCATAGCAAAAGAAGGAAGTAAATCTCCTTCTTCTTCTGCAAAAGTGTATTGAATAGGTTTAATAATAGTAGTGCCTGTTTGCGTAGGAACAGTTAATGTTTCCATATGAGCCAAAGTATTTTCAGTAACATTAATTGGTGGAGTTATTACATTTGCATTTGATGAACCCGCAGGGGCAATACTTCTATGAGCAATAGGCCCATTATCAGCAGTAGTTGTAAAAGCGACTTCATTAGAAGCATGAGAAACACCACCTGTATTAATGAAAAGTTCCCCATAATCGCTTGCATTGGTAAGAAAAGCGGTAGGGTCGCCTGTAACCGCAGGATTATTTGCAGTAATACTTGTGCATTTGCCAAAGAAATAATACAACCATGCACCATGATTAGCAACTAAAGCAAGATTACCACCCGAAGAAGTTTCAATACCTTTGTATTGATAAGTCCAATTTCGTGAACCTCCAAGAGAAAGATTTGTTTGTTTCATTTCAACTTCAGTTGTAGGGAAAGTAACTGTTTCTGCTATTCCTAACCATTGGTCGGCTAATAGTGCTTTAACCGTAGCGGCAGTTCTTGGTGCTGGACAAGGCGCACCGTATGAATCAATAACGAATTGGTCGTCTGCGGCTACTGTTGCGATATTAGGAGTAAAAGTAATAGTATTGTCTGTATTTCCTGTAATTCGATGTCGGGTTAAAAGGTTGCCACTTGCATTATATCGCTTTAATATACAACCAATATACAAATCTCCAACTAAACTAAAGTTACCTGAAAAATCCTCATCTAATAGAATAGTATTAACATCGGTTAAATCAGGTACAACTGTAATTGTTCCACCGCTTATTGCGCCACCATTAGCAACGGCTAAAGTAATTTGAGTTGCTGAATCAATAGATACAATACTATTAGAAGTACCAACATCTGTTCCGGTAACGGTTAAACCGGCACATTCAGTAGTAAGTGCTAATAAATGTCTTGGGTCTTTGCTTAGGCTAGTTAAAGTAACCGCAGTATTAGCACCATCGGCAGTAAATGTAAAATTAGCCATTGTTCCTAAATAAATGTCCACTTCGGGTACTTTTGTAACCGATGTGCCGCTTCCTAAAAATATATCTGTATTTACCATATTAATCTCCCCTTTATTTTACAAACCTACTAAGGGACAGTTAATGCGAATCTTTTTGCTTCTAATGTAACTTTGTAACCGAATAAACGCTTGGCTCTGTCATTGCTTTCAGTTCTTGAACCAACAAATAATTGATTGAATTTAGAACCATCACTAGCAGTATAACCTGTTCGTTTGCTCTCAAGCACCCTACGCAGTACCAAGTATATAGCCCTTAGCCTATCCTTGCCATAATCGGCATCTGCACCGCCTCTTTCATCATGTAATACTCTAATATGCAAAGTAAAAGTATAACTTTCGTGTCTTATGTCATAATGAACGGTTGGGTATTCAATTGATTGAGAATCTTCAAAAACAACAATAGTTGCAGGAGTACGACTTAAATCAACACGCTTACCTTTATTAGCAGTTAAACTTCTAATATCTATAACATCAGGAGTTACTGCATGTCCAGCGTCAATTGTTCCTGCACTAACTAAAGCAGAAGCATTAGATGACCAGTTATTATCTATTAAGTCTTTAAGAAGAGAGACTTCATCCATTCTTCTACCTCCTTATTTATCTCTTGTGAAATATAATTTGAATAAGCATCCATAGCGTTCTGTAAAACTTCTTCTTTACTAAACGATATATCTACTCCTAATTGTTCTGATAAATCTTCCATAGCCAATTGTCTTTCTTGTTCTATCAGCATTAATTCATTCAACTTATTCATATCAAGTTTAAAAGCCATAATACCTACCTCAGTCTAAGAAATAAACTATGTCTCCTTTTCCTTTTAAAGTGTCCATAGCCTCTTTACGAAGAATATCATATTTTTCTTTAGCCGACATATTTCCACCTGTTTCAGCAAGTAGTACGCTTTGGTCATCCATCCTTATTATTTCAGCCGCTACTAATTTAGTAGTCGCTTCATGAATAGCAGAAGGAACTCTATTATCACCAGCAACATAAGTCGCTATTACAGAGTTATCTTTATGGTAAGGATAATCTCTTAAAAAGAACACTCTGCCTTCTTCATTAATAGTCCAATAAGAACCAAGTCTTTGCATATCTTCTTTATCTGTAAATGAAGTTAAATCACATACAGTAGGAATAGAATCAGTAGTAGTAAAAGTCAAAGCATTAGTTCCATTAGCAGTAGCAGCACCACTTAACACAACAATAGTTGAATTAGTAATTGAAGCAATAGTAATTGTCCCACTAATTCCTGTTCCTGTTACAGTCATACCTACGGCTAATTTAGAAGAATCAGCAACAGTAAGGTTAATACTTGCGTTTACTGTGGTACATGTTTGTTTTATGGTTGCCTTGAGTACGCAATCCGACCCATCATCACTCAAAAGTAGGGATGATATGTTGATTTGCTTGCCATTTGACTTGTCCCTTGAACCATAAAAAAAGTCAGAAATGGAAAGAGAAGAAGAAGTAAGTTCTTTAGGCGCAGTAGCCCCTGTATATTGTGAAGTTGAAGGAAATTGCTCATTTACTACATTAACTATTTCTTCAGCAGTAGTTTTTATACCAAAGGTATTACAGAACTCATCGTTACCTAAACTACCTACTACATTTTCAGCAACCATTTCAAAAGATACTCCGCTATTAGGCAGTTGCAGTATGATTGAATTTAAGTCTCTAAAATTATCTTTTAATGTTACTTTAGCCTGTGCTGAAGCGACTTCTTGATATTGACTTCCTTGCCAAAGCAGAAGAGAAATCATTTTACGGACTTTCATTTGTTTTAATTGGATAAATCCAACATAACCTCCATAATTACTAGCACTTGGGCCTCTAGTAAATTCAAAGTTATGGTACTCATCTTTTGTGATAATTGGCCTAAAAGAACGCTTTACCTTGTCATCTACTATGCCCTCTATTCTTTTAATAATGGTTCCAATTTGAGCCAATGTAGGGTAGGTAGAACTGGAAAAAGCCGGTATTTGCAGTAAGTTAGCGACTTCAGTAGCATTAGTATAGAAACCTCTACCGTTACTATAACTAGGATTAATTTCAGTAAAGTCGCTAGGAGAGATTGTTGTACCCATTATTCAACACCTAATTTTTCTTTTAGAGTCATAATATTGTCTCTTAAATCTTCTAACACTGAAATCATTTCTTCATTCTTTCTTCTTCTATATGGAGTTATTTTAAATTGTCCTAAATGTTTCATTACTATATCTACATGTAATACAACTGGACTGAATGCTACTTCTATGTTTTCATAATATGCTAACGGCCCTTTATCTATTGGTTCACCTGCACTTACACTCATTCTAGTGTCAGTTACTTTACCAAACTTATCGGGAGAAGATACTGAATAATTTTCTGCATTTGGTACTTCCTCTTTACCCCCTTCCATAAAATTATCAGGTTGTTGTTGGTATCTTCTCTTAGACCTTTTAGCCGCTTTTTGATTATATCTTTTTCTTTTATCATCAATATCTTCTTCTTCATAAATAGGCTCATATAGAGCAGGGCGACTAATGCCAGAAAGTTTATTCACATTAACTAACAAGAACTCTTTTTTAGGCACTATTACATTATCTTCAGGAGCAAAAGGCGCAGGTGGTGTAACCGTTTCTTCTTCTATTTTTAGTTCCCCTCTTCTTAGTTTTGTTGGTTTTCTCTTCCACTCTTCAAATTCTGTTTGATTCATAAAATCGGCTTCTTTATAATCATAAACATATACTTGTTTATAAAAAGATATAGCAGGAACATATTTATTTTTCTCTAACCATGCCGCTACCGTCTTTGAATCTTTATTTCTGTCTAGTGTTTGTTGAATACCTTCTTTAGTTACCAGTTGCCCTGTACCTTTTTTCTCTATAAATTTAGTTAAAATAGATTCTAACTCTTCTTCCGTTGTTATTTCAGAAAGCAAAGAATTGTCTTTAGTAGAAGTTTTTTCACTAAGACCGCCTTCTCCGTATTCCCTTTGTAGATTGCTATATCCAACACCTAATGATGGCTTTTTTAATACTAACTTTCCTTGCTTTTTAGGAATTAAAGCATACGCATCTTCGGGTGCATTTTTTAATTTATACCCATTTATTTTTTTATGAGTTGTTTGTGTCTCTCCTATTGGATTTACTTGCTCTCCTGTATCAGATTCAATAATATAGTAAAGAGGAATATAATTAAGTTTTTTCTCTTCAGCCAAAGAAACATACTCACTATTAGATATTTTTTCTTTATTGTTTCGATTTTGCCAAGCCTCGGATTCTAAAGCCTGTGCCTCTTGAACAGTTAATGTTTTTATGGTTGGAGTATTATTTTTATATGTTATTACTTCCATAGTCTTATATTTATCTTTAGCGGAAACTTTAGGGTCAAAGAATTTTTGTGTTTTTCTAGTTAAAGAATTTATATATCTTACATTAGTTTTAAAGTTAACCACTCCAATATAAGAGTAAGCATTATAAGGGTCTTTGAGATATGGAGAAAGAGCAGTTTTTTCTATCTGTTTTAATTCAGTATAGAATTTATCCTTTATACCAGCAAATACTGTTTCCGGTATTGTCACTACCTTACCTGCGCCAGAAACACTACCTTTAACTAATTGAAATAATTTATCATCTAAACTAAATATTCTTTCTTCAATCATTCCTTTCGTTCTTTGCTGTTCTTTGCCTATCCTTAAAGCATTAAATTCAGAAGTATTCATTCTATCGGGACTACCTATTTTTTTATATCTACCAGTAGGTACATTATTTTTATTAAGGATAGGTTCTACTTCTTGTAGTTCCAGTTCAGGAGGTGCTTGTAATTCTTCTATAACACTTGTTGGGAATTTAATATCCATAGATAGTTTAATTCTAGGAATTGGAATATTGCTTTTTCTAGAGTAAAAATTAGGCTGTTGTAAAGTAGTTTCATTTATATGTTCTTCTTTTCTGTTAATTAATTCATTATCTTCTAGTGGACATTTAAACTTTATTTGGTCTTGCCCATAAGAGAATTTCATTTCAGAAGGGTCATATTTATCCATATCAGCAGGAAGGGCTTCTGAAAATTTAAAATAAACTTCCATTTGTTCTTGTTCAGTATATTCCTCTTTAGCAATATCTTCAAAATAATTTTCTTCCCAGTTAAAATCCTCTACTTCAGATTCTTTTGATTTAAGGCCAACAGAACCCTGTCCTCTTAATTTATTTAAAGTCTTTCTATCAAATAGAGAACTTAAAACAAGTTTACCGCTATTTAAAAACTCAGAATTGGCTTTATTTTCTACAAGTTCATTTTTAACTTTATAAGTAGTAAAATTACTAACGGCTTGTTTTCCTTCTTCATGGTTTTTAATATAATCTACTAAATCTTCTTCTAATAGTTCCTTAAGTATATCTTGGAATGCTTGTTTAATTGCATCCACATCGGTATTTTCCTGCTTTGCATTCCTTAACGCATTAGCATAATCACCCATGAAGTTTCTATTTTTATCTTCGATATAGTCTTTCATTTCGCTTTTTATTCTAGCATTACTAGCAGGAAAGGCTTGATTAGAATTACCCCAAAGAAAATTAACCATTTAGTTCACCTCACATTAACCATTTAGCCCAAGCAGCACCTTTTTGAATTGCTGAACCTAAGCCTAAACCTGTTTGTGGTGGTTCATAACTCATTTGTCCTTGAGCATCAATCCAATAAGGGCGACCATATCCATCCGTTCCACTTGGAGGAACAGGATAACCAGTACCATTATTCATAGCACCCTGCATTTGCTGATATTGTTGAGTATTGCCTGTTAATCCGGCTACTGCCATACCTGCGGTTGGTTGTCCTCCACCAAATCCTTGAGATTCTAAATACTGTTGTTTTGCCATCTTTCGCTGATTAACTACTTCTGTATTTACAGCAGTTTGTAATAGTTTTTGAATATCTAAATCAATGTTTTCTTGAGTAATCTTTTCAAACTCTCGCATAGCGTCTGCATTAATAACTATATTGCTTCCTGTCATAGTAAAGGCTAATTTAGCCAACATTTGACTAACGACTCTTTCTATTACATCTTCCATTAATTTCTCAAGAGCAGTTAAAAAATGCTCTCCGTGATACTGGAAAAATTCTTCTACATGGTTATCCTGTAAAGATAACAAATTATTCATAGACTTAAACTGCTGGTCGCCTTGTTGCTGAACAGCGTTCATTACTGTTCCATTACTTGTTCCTAATATACCCATAATTATTCCTTCTTTGTTTCTTCTACTTTAATATCATGCTTCAACATTAAATGAGTTATTCTATCCGTCATTATGTTAATTTCAGTGATTAGCCTAACCACCTCTTCGGTAGCCGTCTTGTTATCCGCTAAAGCGGGTGGGGTAATAAACCAACCGCTTGAAGTAAGGGAGATAACCTCTTCTTTACTCAAAGTAGTAAGCGGGCCAGTTTTAATCATCTTTGGCATCTTTGGTATAAATCTTTTAAACTCTAACCCATGTTTATCAGCCAATATCTGTTGTTGTAACATTTCCATTTGCATATAAATTGCTGCATGTTTAGGACAATATGTTCCCATTAAAGGTCTACCTTTTGTGACTTTATCTAAAGGCATGGGTGGGCGCATATAATCAGTTGGTTCCCAAATATGATGAAAACCACATACTACGCATCTATCTTTAAGATTAAACTTTCTACCATATTTAATACCTAAAAAAGATTTAGGTTCTGCTTTTAAGACAGTAGTTATTTCTTTTAATTGTTTCTTCGGTTTAATAGCAATGAATTTGTATTCTGTTACTACTCCACTTGCTCTTGCTTGTTTAATCGGAGACAACAAAGGATTAAAATTTTGTCCTGTTGTTTGTCCTATAATTTGTTGTTGATACATTTTAATTCCTCAGTAATCTTTTATCATTGTAGTGATTCCTCTATATACCATTTCGGGGTCTGACTTTGCTGAAACTATATATTTGAAACAAGGTATTCCCTTATCATTTAATTGTCTCATCCCATACTTAAATGGTTCAAAAATTTCATGTTTATCTATTGATGCGCCTTCTACTAATGGGTATTTTTCTCCCCATATATCATATTTATTAGCCCATATACCTACTGCCATTGGATAGTCAGATTCTTTTTTCTTTTTACCTGTGGGCCAAGTATTAGAAACAATAGTATCAACTAAAAACTTCCACGCTACTTGGTGGTCTAAATTGGCTTCACTGTCTAAATGCCTATGGTCTATCATAAAAATAACATATTTTACTCTACGCTTTTGCATATCTTTGACCCATTCTTTCCAATAAATCGCTTCTCCACCAACATCTGAACTTCTTATAGTATGGGAATCTCCATCAATTTTAATGCTTTTTCTTGAGGCTCTATGTAATCCTACTGTTCTATCATTTATTTGTGGTACTTCGCCCCGTGTTCTTAACTGATTACTTAATGTTGTTTTACCAACCATTGTTGCACCATAAACTCCATAATTAATTGCGTGAACTTTCTTCCAAAATGAAATACAGGCTTCTCCAATAAGAATAGCAAACCCTGTCATTACTGACAAGATTAAACCTCCCAACTATGCCAAAAAGTATCTATTAACCAACCTAATACATTGATGTCAAAAACACCTAATATATTACCTAAGAAAAATGTAGTCAAAGCGGCAGCACCGCCCCAAAGCCACGCTCTTAGTTTTATTATAAATATATCAGCAGAATGCGCCCTTTGTTGGTTATACGCATAATCCGAGTCAGAAAAACCCATCAAGTCACCAAAGACCATTTAATCACCTCTTTACTGAAGAGATGCTAAAAACTCATTACCAACGGTATTATCTTCTTCTTGTTGTATTGGCTGGTAAAAGGAATTTACTCCTAATGCTCTAGCACTTTCACGCATCTTTTGACGCTGTTGTTCATCTCTAGCCTTTCTTTCCCAATAAGCGACAATTTTTCTATCTAATAGCCACATTTCTATTCTATCATTTAAAGATAAATCAAATAAAGCCTTCATTACCATTATAGAACCAATAGTTCCTAAACCGAATAAAATTGAGTGAGCCAATACACCATGAGGGAAAGTAATTCCATAATTAGCGTAAAAGAATACATTTGCGCCACTAATAGTGCCAACAAATAATATTGTCATAACTAGCCTAGTATCTGTGTTTAATGCTGGCATATTAATTCACCTCAAGCAAATTCAACGGAAACTGCTGCGCCTGTTCCCGCACCAGTTGATATTTCTAAATATAATCCATTTAAGCAGATTACACCATGCATATCAAACTCAACTGGTGCAGCAAACTGAGGGTCAACTATTACTCTAGTTAATTCAGTACCGCTTGCGGCTGAAGCATTATCAAATAATTTAATAGTTGTTGCCGCACCAGCACCAGTATTCTGAACATGAATAGACATTAACTTGCATCTTCCAGCATTAACTACTGCGCTTGCAGTAAGAACACCACTACTTCGACAACTTGCCATACTTCATCCTCTCCGTTCAATTGACCTAAGAAAGCCATCCCTCTTAATCCTATGGGTTGATTATTCAACCAAAGAGGATTTTTTAGGCTTATTAGTTGTAGTTTTAGGCTTAGGCTTAGGCTTAGACTTTACTACTACCTTTGCTGGCAAAAGCATATCTGCTAATTGCGTATGGGTAAGTATTTCTGTATTTAATTCACTTGTAAGTAAAGCAAATAACTTAGTATCAATTTGCATCAACTCTTCCCTATCACTTTCTTCAAAGGTAAATAGTAGATTTTTATCTCCTAATCTAACTAAAGCAGCATCCATATTAATAGAAGCCGAGACTTCTCTAGTGAGTCTATTACCCATTAGAGAAGTCTCGTAAACTGTAGAATTATCAGACAATTTGACTGAAACCAATCAAATCACCTCAAAGTTGCCCATAAACACGCATTCGTACAGAACCACCGTTAGCGTCATTTGCCGCAGTATTGTTTGTTCCGTCTAAACTTGTGAACATCAGTGCTATTGAACTATTAGATTCATAAGCCCCTGCTGCTGAACATTCTATTTGTACTTGTAGTCCATTAGCGTTATCGTGTCCTGTAATAACTGCCGCAGTAATTGATGATAGTCCAAAAGCAGAAGCAGGTATTACTGAACCTGCCGCTACTATTGAACTTACATCAACTAACGCATCAACCATATATTCATCGCCATTTGCTCTTGGTTTTGTAAAACCTTTATGGTCTGCCAAAAGCGTAACTGTATATGCTAGTGCCAATTAAAACACCTCACTTCTGTCCTATTGCAAACCAATAAAGAACATCGCCAGAAGTAGGAATAACATTGATATTACCGTCAGTATTAGGTAATGATTCCTTAACTACTGCTGCTGCTGCTTCAACCGCAGAACCCGAATGTGTTAGTAAAAACACATCAACGCTGCTTAGTCCGGTTGCTACATCATCATCTGCTGAATCAGTGGTTGTCTTTCCAAAAACCATTGTACGGTTTCCTTCAATCTTCATTTCAAATAGTGTATTTGTTGTCCATGCCATATTAATCATCTCCATATGTTTTATACAAACCTCAAAGAAGGTTTGTAATCTTCCCCTGTCCCTTAAAGTAGGAACAACCGACTTCTGCAATTGTACGGTACAATGCCTTGTTACCAAGAGTACCTACACCAAATGGGTTTCCGTTGGAAATACCATCCTCAAAGTATTGAGTTGGTTTCATAACAGACAACCATAGATGGTCAGTGTCAAGGAAAAGCATATCACTAATACAAGAGGAATTAACACCTGTTGATGGCATAGCCGCAACAGGAATCAAAGGTATATCGTAGTAAGTAGAAACTCTAAATCCGACTTCCATACCCTTTGCACCTCTAACTCCATTAACAGTAGGTACAATTTCCTTTCTGTCCATAAAGCGTTCTTGTGCTTGTAGCAAATCGCTAATAGTTTGCATAGTATCATATCCAGTTAGAATAACCTTTGGTGAACCACCAGCAACTCTTAAATCTCTAATCATGTCATTTAGAACAGTTAGAGTCAATTGACGAGCAGCACTTGAAGCATAAGAAGCCCCGAAAGATACTTGTGAATCAAGGAATGAACCACTATCACGGTTTGAGCCGTAAATGTGACTTGTTGCTGTTCCATCTGCATCTCCGACAAGATTTGCAGTTTCCATAGCAGCCAATTCAGTAGTTGATGTAATAACCTTGTATAGAGAAGTATAGTTTCTATCAATGTTAGCAACGGCTGTTGTAGCAACTGCTGAACCAGCATCATAATTCTCCAAAGGCATAACTAGCATAGCATTCTGAACTTCAGCGTGATGCTTACCCATATCTTCACGCAATTGCGCTCTAATATCTCCGATACCGTCATCAATAGCAGCCATTTCCATAGCCAATTCGCTGAAATCAAATTGATGAGCAACGATTTTAGGGCTTGTAAATAGTGTAGTGTAAGTAGGTGCAATTGGGCCTAGACCATCATTTGCAGTATTTAGTCCTGCATTTTCAGGAACGCCACCAATTAGGTCTGCTCTAAGAGTAGATGCACCTAGATTAGTTAGTGAAGTATCTCCGGTAACTCCAATAGATAGAGAATTACCGCTACCACCAGCAGGTCTGTCTGAAAGGACTCTCCAACCGCTAGAAGTGTAAGGTCGCTTTGAAATAACTGATAGAGCATTACATTCTCTATTTAGCATAGACCAAACCTTTTGACCGTAAATCTGATTGTAAAGATTACCATTAATTCCGGTTGTTGGGTTTGATTGTGAAGCAGCATCATGACCAGCATGAAGACCGCTTAATCCACCAGCAGCCTTCAATAGTTGATTATTGATACCTGTATGGCCTGTCATTCCGTATGTTTGTGCTTCTAAATCTGCTATTGTGTTAATATATCCACTCATGTTAATAACCTCCTGCCATCTTATGAATATCTGACCAATCCATATCAGCCAATTCATCCATACTTGGGAGTTTTACTTGTGCCTCTTCTTGGGCCTTAATAATAGAATCCTTCTCAGCAGTTAGAGACTTGCGTAGTGCAGTAAACTCTTCCTTTAGAGAAGCAATTTCGTTTTGTGCATCATAGTTTGCTTTAGCAATCAATGATTCTCTAGAACCTACTTCAGACTCAAAACGACTTTCAAATGATTTTTGAAGGTTGTCGTAAGCCAACTTTTCAAGTTGTTCTTGGCGGAAAGCCTCATATGCCTTTTCAATGTTACCAACACTCAAATCAAGTGTTTCCATTTCTTCATTTCCAAATGCCTTAACTACTGGCAAATCACTTGCTTTAGGCTTGCCATTAACAATAACAACCCTATCAGCAGGTTCACCTATTTCGACACCTGCACCGTCTAGAGTAGAAACATAGGCTTTGTTTTCCTCATCGGAATATCCGCCTTTTTCTTCTTCGGACATCATAGATTCTTCTTCATCCATGTATTCTCCGCCCATTTTTTCTTCCTCTAGAGGCATTCCTTTTTCCTCTTCTTCATCTTCCTTACGAAGAGTATTTACTTCTTCCATAAGTGCGTCTAATTCTGCTAGTGCTTTCTCGATTTTACTCATATTTTCACCTTTTTTTGTTTTATCTTGTTTTAGAATATCAAATCTTGCTTCGGGATTTATTCCTTTTTCACAAATAGTTACCTCATGCAATTCTAATTTACTAATCTCATTAAATTCCCCTAATTCTGGATGACTTTTCTTTACTTTTTGTAGTGCTTGTCCTCCAATACTAAATGACCTTAATGAACCTTTTCTAATGCCTCTGTTTATTTCTTTGGCTTTTTCTATATCATCTCTTAACTTTATTACTACGAAGAATCCTACATCATCTACTTCGGTTTTCCATAGTTTTCCGCTTTTGTCTCTATATGTTTTTACTACTTCTCCAACTTGAACATTAGAATGATTAGTCATTACATTTCTAAACTTGGGGTTCTCCATATATTTATTAACTGCTTCGTTAAGTGCTTTGAGTGTAATTAAGTCATTTTGTTTATCAACGATTTCAATGCTTGCATATCCTCCAATCATTAAATCGTCTTGACTCTTGAGTATGTTGAAATCGTAAGTGTTGTTTGCCATCACCGCAGAACTCATTCTTCCTCAACCCTTCTAATACTAACTTGGTATATAAAAGACACCTAATTTTCCCTTGGAATAGGAGTCTTGCTATACTTATCTTCGTTGATATTCCATTTTCCGGTATCGCTATCTGTATCGGCAGGTTCTTGTTTATAGCCAGTCCACGCTAACCACATAGGAACATTATCAACAGGAATGAGTCTAATGTGTAATTTAGTCTCAAACTTATTTCCTTTTAAGAAATATTCATGGTAGCCATCTTTCTGAACACCCAGTTCAATATCTCCTGAATCAATAACCTTTCCTCTTTCTAGATTAGTTGATACTTCAGCAGGGTATTTACCAGCCGCCCCAAATAAATCAAACAGTTCTTTTTCTCCTTCTAAATCAATAGTCCAATTTAAATTCTTTTTACCTAACTTAATAGATAAATGTATATTGTTATCTTCTCTGTTATAGATTTTAAACTTACCATTACGATATTCATTAGGGGTTTTATAT
>Ga0181418_1000374_pt1 | contig 15149 bp, 9 predicted proteins | sample 41SPOviralmetaG_FD_130143 | JGI IMG/M metagenome (GOLD analysis project Ga0181418, IMG submission 130143) | Marine viral communities from the oligotrophic San Pedro Time Series (SPOT) site, San Pedro Channel, CA, USA - 41 SPOT_SRF_2013-03-13 | ecosystem: Environmental > Aquatic > Marine > Strait...
CGATTTTGATATATGTTTGGGATCTAAAACAATTAACTCTTCTAAGAATATGAAGATTAACTGTCCTGAAAAGATACACATAAATACACCAAAAGCTAGAGTGAGTGGCGACGTATTAGCTGGAGATGATGGTGTTTCTCTTGTAACACATATGCATTCACAGCGAAATGGAAACGACACCGGTGGTGGAATCGATACTTCATCAGCTATCGGAGGAACAGCATAAGCAGAAACATAATAATATGGCAACGATAAATTATCCATTAACAAAGACAGTATTAAGTGCTGAAGGATCTGCAGAAGTTATTGCCTATGGTAGTAATGATTATACTGCTAAATGGAGTATCGATACTGATAGCAACTGGTCATTATGGGATACATTTCCGACTGTTGTACGATTCGGTAACTTTGTTTATTGCTGGCATAAGACTAATGGGAGCGGATCTAATACTCACACATACTATATTCTAATCGATGTTGTCGAAGATCCTAGTAGTAATAAAGAATTAGGAAGAAATATTGCCTATCCTGAATTATCAAATACTAAAACTGATAAGATCGAAAACATATCTACAGGTAAAGCAACTGTTGGTGATCTAACTGACGGCCCATATAATCCGTTATTAATAGGAGATAAAGTAGTTAAAGGTTTCTCCCCTGCGGCAGGTTTTCCTTCGGCAACAAACAACACTATTAAATATATTACTCCAGTGTTTACTAATGGTGCTATAACAACTGCACACATTGGTGGTTATAACGCAGCAGGAAGTGATATACACCGGATCCGAGGTTGGGGAGATATCTCAACTAGGAAGGGAACTAACGGTGATACAGCTTATGGTTTATTTGCACCATTCGCGACGCAAGCACAATTCGAAACAGTATACGGTAAAGAACATAATTGGCAATCGCCTGCTTCAAGTTCACAGGTGTGGTTATTCGAAGCAGAAGCTGGATCTGCTTCGAATGTTTACGCGGCCGCATTAACGTATCCGTTTACTGTCGAAGCTATGGTGCCTAATACTTTATATAGAGATATACCCGGTGATACAACTGGTGACGGCATCGACAATACTCCAAGTTTCGAAACTGCATTAGCTGCATTAGGCACAGTCGCTGCAGTTGTTCCCGCATTAGACCCAACAAAGTGCGTAGGGTTTCCCGGTGATATAAAAATACCAGGCATAGCAACAGACGGTATAAGCGAAAGACTCAACGAGGCTAAAGCAGCAGTAGCTGCAGCAGCATCTTCAGCAGGCCTTTTGGATATCGAGAAAAAGCTTGAGGGCTTAAAGGCTCGTATAGAAGACAGTCTGCCAAAAGGGGCTCAGATACAAAATCTAGCTGCTGATATAGCGGGTGTGGATCCTGCTGATTTTAATGCAATAGACACTCTGAATGAAAAGTGGAAGGGTGCTGTTGATAACGTAGCTGGTTACTTTGATGATATCGGAGGTTTAGATATATGTTCGCTGGTTGGCCTTGAGGGAAAGACAGGGGACGACGGTAGTTTGGTAAAAAAACCCGAGCTTCCTAGTATACCTGAGAGGGATATTGAGGAACCTGGGCAGAGTTCTGTTGTTTCTACTCAGTCAAAGAACACTGTGCAAAACGAGGTGGGTGCCGCCACAGGCCTGACCCCTGCAAAATATGAGCAAGCATATCATGATTGGTTTGATTTGTGGACTGAGCTTAAAAATGATGATGCTTATATATGGGCGGATTATTTAAGGAGAGGGCCAGCACAATGGGAGAAATTGCAGGAAATAGTTAAGGGTCCTGATTACGTGACAGCGCGTTTATATCATAATTCGAAAGAGACTATTCCTCTGACAAAAGCTAGGATGGACGAAATGCGTGCAGAATTGTTACCGGTTGGTTTATTTGCGTTTCCATATATAAGAATGAAGGAAATGATCACCTTCTACCAAGTATACTTGCAGGAAAACATACGTAATATGCGAGAAGGCAGTTTCTTCCCGACTCCTGACTACGAGATAAATGATTTCATAATCTGGGAGGATGATACGATCGCTCCAGTCGGCGCTATTTTTGAAGGTGACAACTCTTTGAATATATCGTTTATGGATCAAGCTAATTTCGATTTACTGTCAAAATTAAAAGGACAACTGGCCTCTGCTATAAAGAGATATTTCTTTAGCGAAGAAGGAATAAACATCCAACTTATATTTATGGCGCAGTGGTCGGCTTTCATCAATGATCCTAAAGAAAAACAAAAGATTATAGATGCTCTCAACGAAGGCAGCGAAGGCGACCCGGTCGACGATAGTATTGATGGCACGCCCACAGACGAATTCAAAAATGTGGTTCCTGGTAATGTATCATACACTTCAGGCTTTAGCGGAAAAATACGCAATAAACCAATTCAGCCAAAGCTAATGAAAATCTTAGAAGCTTCTGCTGCTGAGAAAAATTATAGTCTTGTGATATACTCAGGTGGTCAAGATTATATAGGTCAAGGCACGAGAAGGGAAGGTTCAAAAAGACACGATGGTGGCTATGCCGCAGACATGCGTGTTTACAACGACAAAGGACGGAGAATCCACGCGGCCAGCCGAAGTTCTAAAGACATCGATGCTCTAAGAGATTTTGTACTAGTACTTTTAAAGAACGGTATTGGTTCTATAGGAGCCGATGACGATTACATGACTGGTAACCTTCATGTAGATATTGCACATTTAGGTCCGCACAAAATAACAAAAGCATGTTGGGGCGCAAAGAATAAAGATTATTCTAGAATACACGCTCCTCAATGGTTAACCTCAGCATTCGACAATCGAGTTTAAAATGAAAAATATATATCTAAAACCAGACGTTAACGGGTTTGTAAGTGAGAAGTTTCTTACTGTTGCAATATCTGATCAAGTCCGTAAGACAAAGCTCAACAGCTATATTCCAACCAATGCAAACAAACATAAGGTTTATAGTGGTAAACCAGAAGAGTATGCGTTATACTTTATTTCATTGATGAAAGAGTCTTCTCAGCTTAATGCTAACTTTAAGAAGCTTGTTAGATTCTATTCTTCAGCAGGCCGTTTGGAAGAGGTAGAACGCATAGGCCTGTTTAGCGTCAATCCAGTGACCTGTCCTGAAATTGATAGCCAGAAGCTTTTTCTACCTGAGGTTAATATTGCTGAAGGTATTCGTCTTTATGAAGAGTTAATATTAAGAGAAGGTAAGCTTCCTGACGTAAACGGGGTAATTTTTATATAAATAGATTTTATGGGATTAAGATCAGACTATAACGTTAACGAAAAGGTACCATCGATCGCCTCGGTTGGCAAGTCTGGTCTTTTTGCTGACATCCCTCTTGATTTTATCCCTCATCCTAATACAAAGGACATTCGTCCTATTACAGATATTCAAGCTATCCGGCAGGCCGTAAAGATTCTTGTCTTAAGTAACTTTTCTGATCGTCCATTTCATCCTGAACTTGGTGCTAACGTGACACGCTATCTCTTCGAGAATGCCGACCAGTTTACTGCTATGGGAATTAAGGATGAGGTATTAAGGATTATCAAAAGGCGTGAGCCTCGAGTCAGCAACCCGAAAGTAGAAGTCCAGCTGGATCAAGAATATAATCGACTTCTCGTAACAATAGTTTTCCAAATTAGAAATACAAATACTAACGCTGAGGTATCTTTCTACCTCGACCGAATCCGCTAAAGACCATGGCAATTAAACAACTCAATATTACAGAACTTGATTTCGACAAGATCAAGGATGAAATCAAATCATACTATCAAAGAACTGATGGTCCATTTAAGGACTTTGATTTTGATGGTTCCGGTCTTAATGTTATCCTTGACATTCTTGCGCATAACACACACTACAATGCTGTATTAGCACACCTTGCAGCGAACGAATCATTCATCTCTTCTGCACAGCTTAGAAAGAACGTTGTAGCTCGCGCAAAGACTCTTGGTTATACACCTAAAAGTACATCGGCATCTGCAGTTGAGCTCGTGATGAAGAATCTTAACGCAGCTATCACGTCTCTTCCTGCAGGTACAGCATTCACATCTTCTGATACATTGAATAACGAAACATATAACTTTGTTACGTTTGAAGATACTCCAGTATCAAATAATGAAAAATTTACAGTTTACCAAGGATCGATTAAAACAAAGGAATATATTTTCGATGACAAGGTTTCTAATTTTAAGTTCGAGATACCAGATACAAATGTAGATAGTACGAAGCTTATTGTAAGTGTGAGTGATTCTATTAGTAGCTCGCAAAAAAAAGTTTATACTCAGTTTTCTGAGCTCCCTGGTTTAAACGGTGAGTCGACAGTATATTTTATTAACGAAAATCCAAATGGTAAATACGAAATATCCTTTGGCGATGGAGTGATTGGTAAAAAACCTTTGCCTGGTTCTCTTATATCTATTAAATATTTAACTACAGACGCGTCCGCGGCAAATGGTTTATCTGTATTTACAACATCAGATTCTCTATTTGATAGTGTTAGCAAACCTACAATAGAATCGCAGGCTGCTTCTTCAGGAGGAGGCTCGAAAGAAAGTATTGAAAGCATTAGAGCTAACGCCCCTCTGCAATTTATATCTCAAAATAGAGCTGTCACTATTGATGATTATTCTGCTCTTGTTAAAGCAAACTCTACTGCAACTGCAGTATCAGTTTGGGGTGGAGAAGATAATGATCCTCCGGAATACGGCAAGGTTTTTATATCGGCAAAACCAGGTGATGCGGAAACTCTTACCTCGGATGAAAAACAACGCTTATTACCTATCCTAGATTCAAAAGGAATTCTAACGGTTAGACCTAAGTTTGTCGATCCTGATTTTACTTATCTTTATTTTAATGTATTTACTAATTACAATTCTTCATTGACGAATCTATCTTCTGGAGGAATATCTTCGCTTATAAAAACTGGCTTATTGAACTTTAGTGACCTTTTCTTAGAAAGTTTTGAAGGTGTATTTAGGTATTCACAATTTTTAAATTATATAACTGATTTGGATCCTTCTATTTTAAGTTCTTTTGCTAGAGTTTATTGTCTTAAGAAATTCAATGCGCTTACTAATAATAATAGCACGTATAAACTCAATTATAACTTTCAGTTGGAAAAACCAACTGATCCTACACAGTCATCTATTACATCAACAAGTTATGTTTATGATAATGTCACTTATTTTCTTAAAGATGAAGACTCAACCACAGCCAATGTTAGGAACATCTATAGATATTATCTTAATGCAGATGGTGTAGAAATAATAGATCAGAGAAACGTTGGAACTGTCAATTGCTCAACAGGCATTATTGAAATTTACGATTTTAATATAACAGCTAACACTGAAATTTCAATCTTCACTCGGCCGGCCTCAAATGATGTAGCTCCTAAGAGAAATCAAATCCTTGAAATTGATATTTTAAATACTACGATCGCATCTGATGTTGATACGGTTGCAACGCGAGGTACCGCGGGTGCCAACGAATATGTCACAACCCCACGCGAAAATTACTAATGCACACGTCTATAGCTAGTCATAAACCCCCTAATCACGAGAGAGAAAAGGTAAGAGAACTCGTACCGCAGTACCTTCGCGATTCTTCTGCAAACCTTATCTCCTTTATGGAGGAGTACTATGACTATTTGAATCGTGATGGTTTTGCTTCGTATGAATTAGGTCATATTATTGACGAAAATGATATTGATGTTACGAGTGAAAAATATCTTGACGCCATTCAAGGAGAGATAGCCAAGGTTGTTCCTAACTCGAGTGTTATTGACAGAAATACATTATATAAAAGAATAATACATTACTATCGTATAAAAGGAACACCAGAAAGTATTAATGCGTTTTTCCAATTAATGTTTAATTCAGTAGTTGATGTTTATTATCCAGGCGATAATTTGTTTAAGCTTTCGGCCGGAACATTCGACGACACTTCTAAAAATTATACTAAAAAAAGTGGGTTTGCTTCTGGGATTGACAAAATTCAAGATTCTAAATTTTGGCAAAGCTTTAGTTACCAAGTTAGATCAGACATACCCTTATCTAAGTGGGGCAATTCTTTTAGAAGGTTAGTTCACCCAGCAGGAATGAAATTCTTTTCTCTTATTACAATCAATGCTGTAACAGAAAGCCGATGGGATAAAATAGAAAGTTACGAAGGGACAGATACGAATCCTGAAGGTTGGTTAGAAAGTATAAGGCCTCCGCGGTTAAGAGGAACTTCTTCATACGCCGGTTCTCATACTCCTAGATACCAACCAGGTTGGCTAAGCTCAAGCATAGCAGAACTTATTACTGGTCTAGCTAATAACTACTATCAAACACCTTCAAATGCAAACACTTCGGATCTTAACAGGTCAGTTTTCTTTAATTGCGTATTTAATTTGCCAGCTTCAAATTGGTCAAACAGTATTAATGCAAAGCTTTATTTTGATCGAGGTTTCTGGGATGATCCAGCTACACTCAATAAACTAACTGTATTTGAAATGTCATTATCATCTTTGATCAACGAATACCAACAAGAATATATTCCTAATCGTTTAGATGCTGAAGAAGCACCTCAACCAACAGTTCAAATAGATATATCATAAATGCGTATAAGAACAATAAAACAGACGTATAAATATTATAAATAACAATTAAGAAAACAACTAATTATGGCAGCAATTATTACAGATGACTTTCGCCGAAATCAAGCGCGGCTTTTAGTCAATGACATTAAAGCATCAGGCGATCCGGAATTTGACTCTACGGCAAATAGTTCGAGCAACTCGAACGAATCAAATTGGCCTTACCGAGGAAATAACAGGTACGCTATTGGTTTAGGTAAAGCCGATAAGTGGCCAAATGATTCTTCTAACAATGCAGAAGATAATTCATCATTTATTGTTCCATCACCAGAAGGAACTTCTCAAGAGAATAATGATATCATTAGTAATTTGTTTACTCTGAAAGACATTCCATCTACTAATGTAAAACAGCTTGTTGCTAAAAACCCATGGACAACTGGAAGAAAATATAAAGTATATGATCAAACTGATGATGATATGTTTTACTCTACCGGAGATGTTTATCCATGTGTTGTATCATACTCTAACAAAATTTATATGTGTCTTTCTAACACAGCAGTCAACGGAGGTTTTGGTGGAACTGTTGCTGCCTCAACTACAATTCCAGCTCCTTCTACTTTTGGTGTCACTGCGACTCCAAATAGTGATGGATACGTTTGGACGGAAGTTGCAGGATTCAGTTCAAATGATCCTCTTGCTACGAGCCAATTCTCTCCAGTCGATTCACAAACACTTACTGCTGCGCAAATACAGAAAACTGGAGGTCTACTAACACATATCGGTCTTTCTGATGGAGGTGCAGGGTATAGTTCTGTTCCTACAGTTACACTAACTTTAGCAACAAGCACTCACGTCGCGATTAATAGCACGGCAATTAGCTTAGTGCCAACTGTAGTTGGTGGTGTAATTACACGAATTGATATACGAGACGCTAGTACAAACCCAACTCACGCTGGTTCTTACGAGTATTGGAAAAACGAAGCATCTGGATTTTTAAACTCTTCTAACGCATCTCGTATCGCATATGCAACAGTTACTATTAGCGGTGGCAGCCCCTCGCGAGCGGCAAAGGCCTATGCATCCATTGCACCTATTACTGGATTTGCTAAAAATGCATTGGACATTCTTCCAGCTTGGTTTGTTGGAATGTATACTGACTTTGATGGCACCGAGACTGATGGCGATTCTCCGATTTTAAAATTTAGACAAGTTTCGCTTCTTAAGAATGTTGTTGGGGTTTTTGGTGCTGCTGGAGCTGGAGACACTGAGGGTACCTCTGCCGAATCGAAAGCTGTTCTCGACTGTTTGAATTCTATAACTTTATCTGGAGTTAATAGTAGTAACATGACTGCTTTAGTTGAAGGTACTGCCTTGCAAGCAGGTGCTTCTAAATTCTATTATGATTACTACGTACCCACGAGTAGTAGTACCGGTAAATTATTTTATCACCAAAACTCTAATAGCGAGATAAATCAAATTGTTCCTCCAGCGATTGGAACTACGGCAGTTACAACCATAGTTGGAGGTACAACTATAGCCGCTGACATTACGGCGCTTGATCTTGCTCAAGAATACGACGTGTTTATTCCAAATGGTGATAATCCCGACAAAAGAAACGGTGAAGTTATTTTCTTGGAAAATAGACAGCCCTTTGCACGAAGCACATCTCAAACTGAAGAGGTAAAACTCGTTATACAACTTTAATAAATAATATTTATGGCAATAACCACATACTCTGCGTCACCTTACTTTGATGACTTTAACCAGGATAAGAATTATTTAAGAATTCTTTTTAGGCCGGGCAGAAGTGTTCAAGTAAGGGAGCTTAATCAACTTCAATCGAATGTTCAAGACCAGATTGACAAATTTGGTCGTCACGTTTTTAAAGATGGCGATCGCGTACTAGACGGATATACTAATTATGATTCTTCTATTCAAAGTATTGGTGTCACGTGGGCAAACGCATCACTTACTCTTACTTCAGCTGAACTTATAGCACTAAAGGGGAAAGAGATAACCAATTCTGATGGGACTTGGAGAGCAAAAATTCTTAGTGCTGTTAAAGTAACTGATAATACGGATGGTTACCGCTTATATATAAAATCAATTGGTGGTGCAGGGGTAATTCAAAATGGGAATGACATAAAGCTAGCATCCGGCGAAGATAGTATCACTGTTGGCGGAACTACGTATACATCTAGTAGTTCCAAAATAGCTAATTATTTTACAGCTGTTGAGCCGGCCGGTTTCCACGGTGGTGTTTTTCAGGATGCCGGAGTATTCTTTGTTAAAGGTCACTTTGTTCATACGGATGTCACAGAAGCATTTTTTGCTAAAACAAGTTCAACCGCTAAGTTGACTGGCATAGCGTTATTTAGTATAGTAGAGACAGTAGTAGAAAGCTCAACCGACCCTTCACTCGCAGATAATGCTAATGGAGAACCTAACGCAAGTGCACCTGGTGCTGATCGTTATAAGATTTCTCTCAATTTAAGTTTTGTACCTTCTACTAGCACAACTGTTACAGCTGGCCAAGACCGTATTAAGCTTCTTGATATTAAAGAAGATAATGTCGTTCAGCCAGCGAGAACACAATACAGTGAGCTTGGTAAAGCGCTTGCTCAGCGTACCGAAGAAGAAAGCGGATCGTACGTTGTTAACCCATTTAAATACGAGGTTCGTGAATATCTAAATAACTCTGCCGGCAATCGCGGAAGATATACTGCTACAGAAATAGAAAACGGCGGTGATCCTCTTTTAGATCTTACCGGTAGCAGCGCTGCAGTTGAAGGTGCTAAAAGATATATTATTGGTGTTGAACCTGGTATTGCCTATGTACAAGGTTATCGTGTTGAACTAGAAAGTAAACAAGATGTTGTCGCAGATAAAGGTAGACAAAATAGTGATACATCCACAAAAACCAATTACAAATTTTCTGCGAATCTTGGACAGTATATTGAAGGTGCGCTTGTGGACCTTGGTGCTGATTTAGATTCTCCTACTATTAACGAATTCAAATTTCAACTAAATCTGACTTATGATATATACGGCACAGCCTCAACAATAATTGGAGAATGCAGAATTCATTCAATTGAAAATACTGGTGTTAAGACAGCAGTCAATGGAGGAGAAACACCAAATTCTAGTGCAGCAACAAAACGGCTTTATATCTATGATATAAATTTAGTCGCGGGGAAAACAATAAAGGACGGCGTAAGAATAACACTCGACCCTGGTGCAAGTTCGGTCAGTAATGCAACCCTATTTTCTAATAGTAGCGGATTTGAACTTAAAGAGATTGGTGACAATAGCGCGCGAATGATTTACCCTTTAGGAAACTATGACGTAAAGGACATCAATAATAGTGGCGCGACATTTGTAGTCCAGAAACGGTATTCTAATACGGCAAGCACCCCGGTAGCAGGTGAAGTAAAAATTACCGCAACAGGTAGTGATTCATTTGTGAGCACAGATCCAGATGATTACGTCGTTTTACAAGGTGGTGCGGGTGCTGATTCAACCGGAGGTGAAACATACGTTAGCGATGTTTCAATAGTTGGGCAGGTTGCAACACTTAAATTGTTAAGAGCTAATAATACTACACCTGATATATCTTCAGCTTCAGGAAAGGCAATAACTGTGTTTGCTCCAACACAAACAGCACTAAGTTTAAAAACTAAAACTTCTGCTACGTCAACAAAATCTATTGCCGCCCTTAGAATAGACCCTGGCGATATTATTGAATTTGCTAAAGTAGATGCTTATGAAATAACAAGTTTTAAACATAACGGTGTGACGATTCCTGCCAGTGATTATGAATTAATAACCGGTCAGACAGATACACATTACGGATATTCTCAGGTTGTATATAGAGGTGATTCTAGTCTTTATAAGAATTCTTCATCGATTAACGAGATAACATTTAAATATTATAATCATACTGGTAGTGGTAATGTATTTGGTAGGAATTCATATTCAGGAGATCTAGAAGATGCGCCTACATATGAAGAATTAAGACTTGCTAATTGTTTAGACTTTAGACTTCCAATAACACACTCTACTGAAGGTTCAACTATTAAACCAAACTCTATCGTCAATGTTGGGTTTACACACTATGATAAAAGAAAAGATATTGTTGTTCTTAACCAACTAGGTGATATTAAATTTATTCAAGGGGTTTCTTCCGGATCTCCCGTTTATCCTCAAACACCAGAAGACTCAATACTTTTATATAGACTAGAAAAACCAGGGTATCTGTACACACTAAATGATTTAAAAATCGAGCGTATAGAGAACCGAAGGTACTCAATGAGAGATATTGGTTCTCTTGAAAGCCGGATTCAGAATCTTGAGTATTACACATCTTTATCCCAACTTGAATCAGAAGCAGCTAACACCCAAATAACCGATGATGCAGGACCAAGATTTAAAGGTGGTATTCTCACAGACTCATTTAGAGGTCATGGTGTAGGTGATGTTAGTAGCCCTGGTTATAAGGCCGCTATTGATCGAGAAAACTTTACTGCTCGTCCTACCTATCTTTCTGATAATGTTAGATGGAGTTTTATCAAAGGGACATCGGGTAGTGTACAAAGCACAGCCACAGCAAGTAGTGGTACCAGCTGGAACGGTGGGACGATTACTTCTACTAATATCTATTCCGGCAAAAGAAAAAATTCATTAACACTTGATTTTATTGAAAAAGTATTGGTTGATCAGCCATTTGCATCAGATCATATTAGCGTTAATCCTTATGACGTAGCAACTTGGAGCGGATCATTAGAACTTTCTCCATCATCTGATGAATGGAAAGATGTTAACTATGTTCCTGATATTATTAATAATATCGAAGGGGATAACAGCGCTTTAATTAACCAAATTGCTAATAACGCCAACATCCTTGGAACAGAGTGGAACGAGTGGGAAGCTCAGTGGAAATCTAAAAAGGTTCGACACGGCCGTTGGTTTATGGCTAAAACTAGTTCGATACAAGTTGCTGATACATTCACAGAAACAACGTGGACTTCTAGGAGGAGGGGAAATCAAAAGGAATTCCTTCGTCAGAACAGAGAGGGTATTCAAACATCTCTCGTAGAAAATACCGAAAGGGAAGTTGTAGGAGATGATCTTCTAAATATTACCTTTGTTCCGTTTATTCGTTCCCGTAAGGTTTACTTTAGAGGTAGAATGCTTAAGCCGAATACTACATTTAATCTATTCTTTGATGATGTTAACATTACATCTTATGCTAATGGGGATGCGACTTTTTCCCAATTTGGTGGTGATGTTGCAACCGCAGGAGGAACTGATGTTGCTCGCTATGAAGGTAATTTAGCTGCAGCTATTACCGACACAATCGCAGAAGACTCGGCCAATACTATTACAACAGACTCTGCAGGAGACGTTGATGGATGGTTTGTTATTCCTAATAATAATAGCTTACGATTCAGAACCGGATCTCGTCAAGTTCGCTTGACTGATAGATCTGATAATAACAGAACTCTTGAACTTTCATCTGCTGAGTCTACATATCACGCTAAAGGACTTTTAGAAACAAGGCAGAAGACTATACTTTCGACTCGCCAGCTAGTTCTAGAAAGAACACGTTTGAAAGAAAGCCGCAATCTTCTTATAGGAGAAAAGGTTGTTCGAAGAGATCCTATTGCTCAGACTTTCATGATAGGAAACGAGCCAACTGGTATTTTCCTTTCTTCAATTGATATTTTCTTCCAGAAAAAAGATCCTTATCTCCCCGTTGAGCTTAGCATCGTATCTGTTGAGAATGGTATTCCTACACAGAAAACAATTCCATTCTCAAAGGTTGTTAAACTTTCAGGCGATGTTAATGTTTCAGCGACTAATGCCAGTAATGAAACTAAGTTTATGTTTGATACACCAGTTTATTTACAACCTGGTGTTGAATATGCTATCGTTCTAATATCGAACAGCGCAAGATACCGAGTATGGCACGCTGAAGTTGGTGGAACCGATGTTGGAACAAATGCCGAGAAGATCAATAAGAATGTTAATCTTGGAGTGATGCTTAAGAGCCAAAATGCTTCAACATGGACACCAGATCAGAATAAAGATCTTAAGTTTACACTTAAGAGAGCAGACTTTAAAACGACAAGTAGCGTAACAGCGGTATTTACTGGGCTATCGCCTCAGAGGAAACAAGTTACATATGTTAATGTTGGTTCTGGTGGTTCTGGTTATCTTAGTGGTTCTCCATCAGTAACATTTACTGGCGGTTCAGGATCTGGAGCAACAGCAAAAGCACATGTTGGAAAAGGTGGTGTCGTTGATCATATTGAAGTTATTACAAATGGATCTGGTTATACGTCCCCTCCCACAGTAGCAGTTGTTGATCAAGGGATTAGCATTCACGCAGATGCCTTTAATACAACTGATGGAGGTGTTGATTTTGGTAATAACAAAATTTATCTCCCGGCCGGTGTTCTCGAGGCAAAAAATGGCCAAGCGTTTACATATAAGACAAACGGTGGAAGCGCAATATCAAGTGCTAACAGCCACACCGGCTTAACGAATGGTACTACATACACGGCAAAAACAATTGATTCAAATGGAAACGAAGTACCATATAGTAGAATAATTGAGTTATACACTTCAGCAGCATTTACAACTCAAGTGACTTTCACAGACCGCGGTGGAAAACAGCAAACTCTTAATACTGCAACAGCTGCAACAGCTACTGCGAGTGTTGACACTTGGAAAGCATCATCGTATCTTCCAATTATTCAAGATATGCTTCTTCCAGAATCTAATGTTAATTACACATTAACAGATAATGCAACTAGTGGTTCGGGTGGTACTTATAACGTATTTCCTGGAGAATTGATTTATACAGGTAAGCGTGTTACACACGATTCTACTAGTGCTTACAATGGTTCTAATGCAGACCAATTAAAACTTCAAGCTGTACTATCTACAACAGATTCTAGAATTTCGCCAGTCGTTGATTTAGATCGTATATCACTTGTTACGTTTGATAATATTGTTAATAATTCAAGTGAGTTTGAAGGAACCCGCGATGATGGACAATGTGCTGCAAGGTATATTACAAAGAGCATAAAGCTTGAATCGCCTGCAGATCAAATTAATATTTACGCGGATGCGATGCGGCCTGATGGATCGACTTCAATTGAAGTATATGCTAAGTTTAATACACTTAATTCAACCACACCATTTGACTCACTTGGTTGGACAAGGATTAATCTTAAGGATGGGTCTAAGATACCAGTAAGTACCAACTTTGAATTTGGCGAAGTCGAGTTTGAAGGTAGTGCGGCCGACCAGTTTAATCAAGTTGCTGTCAAGATTCTGTTTAAATCTTCAGATAAGACGTTTGTCCCAGAGATTAAAAACCTAAGAGTAATCGCAACGTTATAATGGAAAAATCATTTATAAGAAAATCTAAAGGTATATTAATTAATAATAATATTATAGCATATACTGCTAGGATGGAGGCTAAGAAAAGAAGTAGGAAACAAGAAAAACAAGAGGAAGAAATTAAATATCTTAAAGCACAACTTGAAGAACTAAAAGAAATAGTTAACGCAATTACAAACGTATAAATAGCATCATGGACTCTACAAATTTTGACACCTTTGATTCACCTGCAGGAGGTGTGGAACTTAGCGATACTCTTTCTAGTTGGAGAAAGAAGACTAATGGTATTATAACAAAAATTAGTTCAGAGGCTACTGAATTAGACACTTTACAAACCAAAGTTAATAATTTTCAAGATGGTAATAATACGGTCGCTCTTACTAAGGTACAACAAGTAGCAGCCAATAAACTTTTAGGTAATGTTGGATCGGGCAATGGCAACGTTGCAGAGGTTGAGATTGATGTTACTGCATCAGGTCTTCAGAATTCTGATGATACGATTCCTTCGTCTAAAGCCGTTAAAGATTATGTTGATAGCTTGTTTGATGAGTACTCTCTTAAGCAACCAACGAGTAATGCCACTGGGACTTTTAACCTTACTACTTCATTTACCGATATTGATTTGTCATCAGCGGTAGGTTCAAACAAAGCATTGGTTGTTCTTAGTATACAAGATGGCAGCCGCTCCGCGGAGGGCGCGTATTTTAGAACTAATGGAGAGAATTGGGCTGCTTATACAAACCAGTTTGACGGTGCTACCGCTTTAGTTGTAGGAAGTGGCGAAAAAGGTGGTCATATAGTTATAATGACTGACGCGGCCGGGAAAATTGAAGGACGAGCACATGATGGTAGTATCAATGGAGTTAAATATAAAGTCTTAGCATTCCAAAAACAAAGAGTATAATTGTATGTCAACATTTTCAAACCTATTCATAGATCAAGGGTCGAACTTTAATACAACGATCGATCTATCCGACACTCCAAATTTAGTACTTACTAATTACACTGCTGCGGGTAAGGTTGCTAAATCTTATGACGGTACTGCTAAAGCGACATTCTCTGCATCTGTTGATAGCAGTGCTAAAATGGTATCAATTTCATTAACTGCTGCACAAACTGCAGCCCTTAAACCCGGCCGGTATGTCTACGACATTATTATTGTATC
>Ga0181418_1000377_pt1 | contig 15051 bp, 10 predicted proteins | sample 41SPOviralmetaG_FD_130143 | JGI IMG/M metagenome (GOLD analysis project Ga0181418, IMG submission 130143) | Marine viral communities from the oligotrophic San Pedro Time Series (SPOT) site, San Pedro Channel, CA, USA - 41 SPOT_SRF_2013-03-13 | ecosystem: Environmental > Aquatic > Marine > Strait...
GCCACTGAAACGCCAGTTAGCGTGGCCGATAACCAAGTCATCAGAAGAGCCACTGGAACCTGCAAGTTGGCCGACGTCAACAACGTTTGGCCTGCGACCTGCAGCGTACGATAGCGGGCTAAGGTGGCCGCCGTTACCGTTTGAAAGGGTCACTTGAACCGTAGTTGGGAAGTTAAGGTAAAATGAGGAGGTCGAACCGCCAGCAGAATCCGATGTGTTTTGTTGATAAGCGATTGTCGGGTTGATGAAATCGGGCTCTTGGTCGCCGTTGAGGTCAGCGATTGCGACCGACCACGAGATGTAAGGGCCAAAGTAGGCTAGCGAAGGCGAGGACCATGTTCCAACAGCAGAAGAGGTAACGTAGGTTACATTCTCGAGATTGCTGTCCATCATCACAATGGAATCAATTACATTGTCCCCATCCATGTCTCCAATATCGAAGTTTTGGGAAGTGCCGGTGTTCATGTTAATGACGTGAGTGTTTGGTGGAGGGCTTGTTGCGCTGAATGTGAAGGTGGCAGGATAAGTGTTGGTTAGACAACTGAATTCAATGATGGTCATGTTATCGTCGTTTCCAGGGTTTGTGACCTGGCCAGTTCTGTAGTCAACACCTTCTGCACGCTGTAGCCACAAGTCATCATCCGTACAGGTACCTGAAAGGCCACCTGTTTCGGTTTCTCCCCAGTCGCCGACTTCCAAGTTCTGGTATCGGTCTGATGTGGAGGAACCAAGCGAAGTGACTGTACCTTGTGTGTTGCTCGTGATTGGACCACGGTATGTGACCACACGTTGTGTAGCCAAGTCACCGAGCAGATCGAGAACAAAAATATCATCATTACCGTCTTGGTCTGCGTCACCCACTGTCAAATCCCAAGCGTAGAAGTGAGTGAAACGAGCGCCAATGCTCCATGATTTTTCGTTGCAACCACCGTTTTCAATGATGGTTACGTTTCCGGGGTCGCCTGCTGGTGCTCCATTGTCATCGGTCTTGAATGGATTGTTGCGCTGATAGATGACAATGTCTGTTGCAGTGTCGCCGGTGAACTCACCAACTTCAATAAATTGAACATTGGAAAATTCGTCCCACTCGGCGTTGCGGCTGGTGTTCTTAGAGACCCAAACGTCTTGGCGCTCGCTAAAATCACCGTTTCCATCGTTCCATAGGATACTGATGGTGTGGGTTCCGTCGGTCGCCATAGCCAAATCATTGTGTCCATCGCAGTTGAAGTCGCCAATAGCAACATCATGAGGGTCACGGTTTGTCGTGTATGAACGAGCCATGGACGCACTCGCTGTTGAAGCGATGGCAGCTGTGGTCGAAAGTAACATCAGCATGACAAGGAACATGCTTAGGGCGCGGCTCTTGAGGTGGTGGTTCTTGGGAATCATCAACATCACTAACCTTCTCCAACCCCTGTTGCACTTTAATTCCTTTGCTTTCAAGTTCTCAAATGAAAACACCAAAAAGACCCGCAGTAACCCGAATAGTGGTTTAGAAAACCAAAGGAAATAATTTCGGGAAAACGGCAGATCCTTTCAAGCGCTTTCAACTGAATTTACCTGACAACCAACGAGGTGAAGGGCCCCATCCGGTAGCATCTCCGCCGTGAACTTTGACAAGCTTTCCGGCGGTGAAAAGGGACTCCAACCAAACTTCGAGTGTTGTGCCCTCACGATTACCGAGTCTTTTGCTTGCAATTTCTTCGATATCTTCCGTCTTAAGAGCCGTGATACCATAATCACGCACTACAAGACTGAGCAGTTCTCGGAGCCAGGCTTCCGCCATTGGGTCGACGCTCATTGCACCCTGAACAGGACGAGGGGGTTCCATTTCTTCTAATGCCTCCATCAATTCGATAGGATCAGGACGTACAGGTGCTTCCAAGCCGAGTAAGTCCAGTTCTTCTTCAAGATTAAGCTGGCCAATGGGTCGGCGAACTACGGGGATTCTCGAAGGGTCAGGCGTTGGACCCATATCTTTGGGTTTCTGAGGCATCGAGGACGAATCACCGCCCTCAAAGTCTTCATCGTCATAATCGGCAACATCAATGCCAGATGTGTTTGTAGGGCGCATTTCAGTTGCGATTGGCATGGTCCAGCCCACGCCCTCAAGACCCAAGTCAGAAACATGTTTCTTCACCCAAGACGCTTCGCCCTCCAAGACAACATGGACATCATGTTCATCCGCACGGAAACGGTAGCGAACTTGACCTCTTAACTCAGCCATCATTCTCATTCCAGTGCGTCAAGGGTATTCAAGTTGATGTATCAGGTTCACTCTTGTTTTGCTAATTGTCTCAAAACAGTATGCAGAATACCGCCGTTGCGATAATATTCAACCTCAACTGGAGTATCCAATCGAACTTGAGCCTCAAAAGTGGAAACAGTACCGTTCGGATGGGAAGCAGTAACGGTTAGCATTTGCAGGGGTTCGACATCATTCGTAACGGGTATCGAAAACGATTCGGTCCCATCAAAGCCGAGTGAATCGTGAGATTCTCCTTCAACAAAAGTCATCGGCAAAACGCCCATTCCGACAAGATTGGAACGGTGAATTCGTTCAAACGAAGTTGCAATAACCGCTGTGACCCCGAGCAAGTATGTTCCTTTAGCAGCCCAGTCACGAGACGAACCAGTACCGTACTGGCTACCAGCGAGAACAATCTTCGGCCCGTCGTATGAATGGGCAGCATCGTAGACCGATGTGACTTCTCCTGTCGTGAAATCCGTAGCAAAGCCACCTTCCGTACCAGGGGCCATTTGGTTGCGGATTCGCACATTCGCAAACGTCCCTCGCATCATGATTTCATGGTTACCTCGGCGGCTACCAAACGAGTTGAAATCTCCTTTAGCAATTCCACGCTCAACCAACCACTTACCGGCTGGCCCATCTTCGGGGAACGAACCTGCTGGAGAGATGTGGTCTGTCGTTATGGAATCGCCAAGTTTCAACAAAACCCGGGCATTGTCGATGCTCGAAATTGGCTGAGGTTCTGCAGAAAGGCCTGAGAAGAAGGTTGGTAAACGAATGTAGGTCGAATCTGGTTGCCATGGGTAAAGTGGACTTGGTTCAGATGGAATACTGTCCCAACGCGGTTCATTCATGGCATCAGCATATCGTTGACGGAACATTTCCGGTGTAATCACATTCAATGCTTCTTGCAATTGTTCATCGCTTGGCCATACATCATGAAGCATAACCGGAGAACCATCTTGTGAGTATCCGAGAGGTTCTGTTGACAAATCGACTTCAAGTGAACCTGCAAGTGCATATGCAACAACCAATGGAGGGCTTGCCAAATACGACGCCTTGACCTTACCGTGAACTCGACCTTCGAAGTTTCTGTTGCCGGATATGACGGAACCAACGATGAGGTTTGCTTCATCAATAGCCGAATCAATGGCTTCTGGCAGTGGCCCAGAGTTACCGATACATGTCGTGCATCCGTATCCAACTACATTGAATCCTAGAGCGTTCAAATCATCTTGGAGGCCTGATGCCTCATAGTATTCAGTTACGACACGGCTACCGGGAGCGAGAGAGGTTTTGACCCATGGTTTGACTTCAAGACCGTGTGCACGAGCATTCCGAGCAAGCAAGCCAGCAGCAAGCATGACTCCCGGGTTCGAGGTATTGGTACAAGAAGTGATAGCTGCGATGACGACATCACCATGATTCAAGTCGTAGGTTTGACCGTCGTTAGTAACAATGGCACCATTTGAGAGTTGGTCTTTCGAAAGGCCGTGTCCGTGGTGTCCGAGTTCTGCCGTGAGAGATTCGAGGAAATGAGATTTCATTCCAGAAAGGTCAACACGGTCTTGCGGACGCTTTGGACCTGCCAATGCTGGTTGAACAGTCGAGAGGTCAAGTTCCAGTGTTGCGGTATACGATTTCTCTGCATCACCCGTCGAATACCAAAGTCCCTGAGCTCGTGCATACGCTTCAACACCTGCAATAGCATCGTCTTCGCGACCGCTTAGGCGTAGATATTCCAGCGTTCGCTCGTCAACAGGGAAGAATCCACACGTTGCGCCGTATTCAGGAGCCATGTTCGCTATTGTCGCACGATCTGCGAGAGTTAATTCGACCATACCTGGGCCGAAAAATTCTACAAACTTCCCGACTACGCCGTGTTCTCGAAGCATCTCAACAATTCTCAGGGTCATGTCTGTTGCAGTGACGCCGGGATTGAGAGTGCCGTTGAGGCGCATGCCTACTACATCAGGAGCCAGCATGTAGATGGGTTGGCCCAACATCACTGCTTCTGCTTCGATACCACCGACACCCCAGCCAAGAACACCGAGTCCGTTGATCATGGTCGTGTGAGAGTCAGTACCGACCAAGGTATCTGCCAGCCAAACGCCGTCCTCTTGGCGAGCGACGCTCGCTAGATATTCGAGGTTGACTTGATGTACAATACCCCGAGATGGCGGCACTGCTTGGAAATTGTCGAGGGATTGCTGACCCCACTTCAAGAAGGTATAGCGTTCCATGTTACGATGGTACTCAATGTCCAAGTTCAATTGCAGAGCGTCGCTGTGACCCCCGTCAACGTCTACTTGTACCGAATGGTCGATGACCAAATCCACTGGAACTTGGGGGTTGACTTTTTCCGGGTCACCGCCCATCTCGACCATGGCGTCTCGTAAAGCAGCAAGGTCTACCACGGCTGGAACGCCGGTGAAGTCTTGTAGGATTACTCGTGAAGGTCGGAAGGGGATTTCTCCTCGTTCGCCGTTCGGAGTCCAACCCGCAATGTTACGAATGTCTTCATCGCGAACTAAGAAACCGTCGTTTCCTCGCAGGGCGCCCTCGAGAAGGATACGAATTGAGTAGGGCAGTGAAGAGGTATCAATGCCGTTTTCATCGAGGCCGTCGAGCGCAAAATATTCTCCACCGACAGAGAGGCTTCGTCGCGCATTGTAGGGGTCAAGAGTCGTCATAATTCAACCCAAAAGGCCGATGTCTATGAAGAAAACCCCTCAAGAGGTTCATTGGCAGCCACGGTAAAATTAAGATTACCAAAACTGATACCATGGCGAACTTTCACCGCTAAATGAGGCACTGTTAAGCGACACTGTGTAATTCGGTGTGCTTCCTGCACTTCCACCGGTCTCGACTGCGTCGATTTTATCGATGACATCTTGGCCTTCAATGACCTTTCCAAAGACGGTGTGAACTCCGTCAAGGTGCGAAGGCGAGGAGCCTGGAGATACAATGAAGAATTGAGATCCGCCCGTGTGTGGCGCACTGGTTTTGGCCATCGAAAGTGCGTACGGTTCGTGGATGTAGCCGTTGTCTGCTTCGTCAGGCAAGGTCCATTCAGAAATACCGCAATCGGATGAGGAAGCGGAGGCTTGTCCGTTGCAATAACCAGACCAAACTACTGCGTGGCCGCCTGTTCCGTCTGAATTGGTAAAGTCGCCTCCCTGAAGCATGAAACCAGCAATAATTCGGTGATAAATGGTGTCGTCGTAGTGGCCATCACTGACGAGTTGCTTGAAGTTTTCAACGTGGTATGGGGCTGCATCTGGGTACAGTTCAATGGTGACTTCGCCGGTCTCTTGAACACCGTTCTGATTGGTCCATGACATTTCAAAAATGACTTCATCCCCCGCAGTAGAAGGGTTCGCAAGGAATCCTGCGCCTGCGAGAAGAAGAAGTAGGCCTGCACCGAATGCAAGGACTCCAGCGAACGTTGGTGTACCGTCGTTCAGCAATCGAGGCATTGTGCTCTGACTGATTCCCTTTTCCTGCATTTCATTCAACAAATCATTGTACGATGAATTGGATTTCTTGTCTTTAGGGTTCATCTTAACCGCATCACGGAGAAGAGAAGCGGCTTTTCGATATTCTGATTTTGAATTCTCTCGTTGAGCGATTTGGCGGGTAGCTTCACCCGCTAGGCGAAGTGTTGTGGGATGAGTTCCACTTGCGTCAACTTCCCGAAGTGCCAAAAGAGCACCTTCCGCCTTACCTTGTGTGATGGACTTTTCTGCTTTGGTCCAAGCCTTCTTTCGAGCTTGTTCAGAATCGAAAGGACTGCTCTTGTCCACGATGTCTGTTTTCGATGAAGCCTTGTTCGCTTTGTCCGCCATGATGTCGCCAGACCGGCGAAGGTTTTGAGGGTCGCGTAAAAAATTGATTTCGATGAATGGCCTTTTTTGAGGATTTGGCGGAGATGCGCATCAACATGTTCAAAGAGTGTATGCTGAACCCAACCATAAGAGAGGCCTGTGATTCATCACCGAACTACTCTCAGGGGAAAACACACAATGGAGACCATTGCAAACGACTTCACCATTAACATCGCCACTGCCAACGGAACAGGTTCGCAATCTGCAAACCTCATTCTCCTCCAATCTCTCTTCGAAATGGGAGTCCCTGTAAGCGGCAAAAACATGTTCCCTTCAAACATATCTGGACTACCTACGTGGTACATTGTTCGACTTTCAGACAATGGATATCAAGCCCCAGGCAATCGAACCCACATCCAAGTTCTCCTCAACCCAGCAACTTGGGACGAAGATTTGGCGAGCCTTGAACCTGGTTCAGTCGTCATTTGGAACGAGAATGCTAAAATGGAAATGAACAGGGACGATGTTATCTCTTATCCTGTGCCTATGTCTGCACTGGCTCGTAAAATCAATCCTAAAATTGCAAAATTAGTAACGAACATCATCTATGTTGGCGTACTTGCTGAACTTCTTGGAATCGATCAAGAAGAACTCGAAGCTGCCGTGGCGAAACAATTCAAGGGCAAGGCTACTGCCGTTGAACTGAACATCACTGCTCTCGGACTAGGCCGTGATTATTTCAAAGAAAACCTCTCCAAGAGCGACCCGTATATCGTGGAAAAGCGAGTCATTGAAAAGCCGCAATTCTTCATCGAAGGAAACGAGGCTGCGGCTCTTGGGTGTATCTTTGGCGGTGTTCAAATGCTCGCATGGTACCCAATCACGCCTTCGTCTTCACTCGCTGAGGGCATTATCAACTACATCCCGCAATTACGTACCGATGATGATGGAAACGCTACATGCGCAGTTATCCAAGCAGAGGATGAACTCGCTGCTGCCGGCATGGTACTCGGCGCAGGCTGGGCCGGAGGCCGTGGAATGACCGCAACATCAGGCCCCGGTATTTCTCTCATGCAGGAATTTATCGGACTGGGTTACTTCGCTGAAATCCCGTCAGTGTTTTGGGATGTGAACCGTGTAGGACCTTCTACAGGACTTCCTACGCGCACACAACAATCTGACATCACACTGCTGTACGAAGGCAGCCACGGTGACACACAACACATCGTCCTCATCCCAGGAACTGTCGAAGAGTGTTTCGAATTCGGTTGGAGAGCATTCGACTATTCAGAACGCTACCAAACGCCTGTATTCGGATTGAGCGACCTTGACTTGGGGATGAACCGCTGGGCTTGTGAAGGATTTGAATACCCAGACCAAGCCATGGACCGTGGAAAAGTTGTTCGAGAACGAGATGTGTTTGAAGCATTCGAAGAGTTCGGTCGCTACCTTGATGTGGACGGCGATGGCATCCCTTACCGCACACTACCGGGCTCCGGCATGGACCCTATTCTCTACCGTGGAACTGGACACAACCCAAAGGGTGTTTACTCTGAAAAGCCGGATGATTATTTTGAACTCATGCAACGGCTAAGGCGAAAAATCGACGGAGCACGCGACGATCTACCTGCACCGATTCTACGTGAAGAAGACGAATGTGAAGTTGGAATCATCTACTTGGGAAGTATGGAAAACACCATCCAAGAAATCGACGATATTCTCGAAGCCACTGGAATCAAAGTCAGCCAATGCAGAGTCCGGGCACTCCCATTACACAGCGGTGTTGAAGAGTTCATTCGACGGCACAAGACGACAATTGTACTCGAAATTAACCGCGACGGACAAATGTACGGCATCCTGCGGAAGGAGTTACCAAACGATCTCATCACAAAGGTTCGCTCTGTTGCTTACAGCGACGGCGTACCTCCACGCGCTGGAATCTATGCTAAACTTATTCTTGAAACCCTAAAGGAGGGAGACAATTGAGCGACAAACCAGCACGACCAGCACGCGCAATTAAACTGAATGTTTTGAATGAACCAAAGGATAGTTACACCGGCGGAAAATCTTCACTGTGCCCTGGCTGTGGACACGACCAAATCTCCAATGTCATTATTTCGGCAGCATGGGAAAACGGAATTGAACCGCACCGCGTGGCTAAAATGTCTGGAATTGGTTGCTCTTCGAAAACACCAGCCTACTACTTAGGACAGTCGCATGGATTCAACACCGTTCACGGCCGTATGCCATCCGTCACAACAGGCGCTTATGCCATCAACAAGGATCTATTGTACATCGGTGTATCCGGTGACGGAGATTCTGCTTCAATCGGCATCGGACAACTTATTCACGCCATTCGAAGAAACATGGACATGGTCTACATTGTCGAAAACAACGGCGTTTACGGCTTAACCAAAGGACAATATTCGGCTACTGCAGACATTGGTTCGAAGAAAAAGAAAGGTGAACCAAACAAAACCCAACCAATTGACTTGTGCGCTCTCGCCATCAATCTAGGATGCACTTTTGTTGCACGTTCGTTTTCAGGCTCAAAGAAGCAACTTGGTTCACTCCTCAAGGCTGCAATGTCTCACAAAGGCTTCGCACTGATTGACGTCATCAGCCCCTGTGTTACGTTCAACAACAACGATGAATCAATGCGCTCGTATGGATATGTGAAGGAAAACGAAATCACACTGCACATGACCGATTACATCCCTCACTTCAATCCGGTTGAAGAGATTGAAGTCCCAGAAGGACACTTTAGAGACATCGAACTGCATGACGGCTCAACAATCCGCCTCGAAACGATCTCCGCAGAACACGACCCAGGAAATGCTGTGGCTGCTCTTACAGCACTTCACGAAGCTGAATCGAATCAAAAGCACGTTACTGGATTGTTGTATTTTGACAACACCAAACCTTCACTGGCCGAAGACATGGGCCTCGTAGACATCCCTCTGGTCGATGTTCCGAATGAGGACCTACGACCAAACAGAGAAACTCTCGATAAAATCAACGCTGCACTTCACAGTTGATTTCTAGTGAAGTGTTAGGTGAGATGATGGCAATTGTACCCACATTGGTGACGGTTGCTGTTGTTGGTGGTGTGTGTTACTACATCCTCAACTCTCGGAGGAAGAAGAACAAGTTACTCAGTGCTGCGGCTCGCAGAGAGAAACACGCACCGAAAGAATCTCTTTCACCGCGACGTATCAATTCAAGAGGCAAAGCGGTTGAAGACGCTCAAGACGAACAACCAACTGAGAGATTGATTGACAGCCAAATGCTCGTGGATAGCGTTTCGAGAGATAATCTTAACACAGCATCTTCTGAAAAAGACAACGCCCTTTCTGCAACCGGAACAAAAAACACCGTAACCGAATTGAGTGATTCAAGTCGTCAAATCGACGAGCTCTCAAAACAGGAACGAGAAGAATACGATGTAAGAGATCAAGAACGCGATGAAAATCTGATGTCGTTGAGACTTTTGGTAGAGGACCTTTTTGGGGACGAAACAACGAACATCAAAACTGCCGAAAACACCGAACAAACCGAGGAAAACGAAGTTCATGATGACGAACTCACAGACTCAACCATCGAACTTCGAACCACTTGGATTGAAGAGAATGAAGAACCCTTGAACCAACATGCTGCGTTGGTAGAGGCCGAAGAAATTGGCAGTGGAATCCAAGTCTTAGATTCGTCTTCTACAATCAACGACGATATCGAAGAACGACTTGAGCGTGAAGGTGGAAAGACTGGGGAGGTTCAGGTATCACTTGCTTGGGACGATTACAATGACTTAGATTTACACATTTTTTGTCCTTCCGGTGAACGAATTTATTTCAACAATAAGACAAGTGAATGTGGCGGAGAACTCGACGTTGACATGAATGTTCGACCGACAAGTAAGAATGCAGTCGAAAACGTAGTTTGGATTGAAGACGCGCCGATTGGGAAATACAAGGTCGGTGTGCATTTTTACAAGCACCACCCGAAAGAGGACACGACCGATACATGTTTGTTCAGGGCAAGAGTTACCATTCACGGCGTGGTTCGCGACTATTCCGGTCAAATTACTCACGGCCAAGCCATGCAGATGGTGACCAGTTTTACCTTGAAAGAGGCGTGATTCAAACTCAATAGATTCTACCCGTTAAACGGCGCATGATACGAGTGAAAAAGGATACATTCGGCCGTTCACTCAAGCCTAAACGCCAATCAAGTTCGTTTGCGTTGTCAAACTTAAGAAGTTCTTCAAACCCTCCAATCCATTCATCGTCAATGAATATTTGTGGAATCGTTTTGCTCCCATTGGTACGAACACGAAACTCCGAGTCCGTACGCCTCGAAGAACCGAGACGGATTTCATCGTATGCGACACCTTTCGAATCGAGTAACCGTTTGGCATTTACGCATGCACCACAGCCTCTGTTCGTGTACAATTCGACCTTGGCCATGAAACTCGGTAATCACAAAGTGTTTCAAAACCTTTGATTCTTTGATGCGGTGGTAGTCCCTCTCGGATTTGAACCGAGGTCGGAGGAACCAGAATCCTCCATGATGGACCGCTACACTAAGGGACTGTTCGTCTGTGCCAAGAACCATTCCTTCTTCAATTGAGCGGTGCTGAAACTAAAAAAACGAGGGAGACATTTACAGTCCTTTCAAAGAAACTACTCACCGGTCTTAGACAGTGACGAATCGGAAGAGAACCTTCGATACGGCGCTTAGCATGAGGACAATCATGAAAGAGCCCAAGGCCCAACGAGCCCATGGTCGTTCAGTCTTCTCAGGCGGCCACGGGTCAATACCGAGAGCCTCGGCCTCACGTACGAGTGCCGCGAGTTCTTGGAGTTCCTCTTCCATGGACTGTGCTGCCATGCGTCAACGCACCCGTTGGACCTACATGAGATTCACGCATTATCATCTCGACGAAACAAAGACTTGAAGCCAATGGAGTAGAGCGAAATGTATGAGTGAAGTACCTCAAGGCGTATCATTCCAAGATGTCGAGCGTAAAGCGCCCCGTCCAACGGCTACGATGACGATGACCCGTGATGGGCCAAATGGTGTCGAAGTTCTTCTGGGACTTCGCTCCGAAACCATGGTTGCCTTCCCCGGTTACTGGGCTTTCCCTGGTGGGGGATTGTCGCGTGTTGATATTGCCGCTGTAGAGCAATTGGAAGGTTTTGACATCGACGAATCAAAAGCCGTTGCTTGTATCCTTCGTGAAATGAGTGAAGAATTGGGTTTGGCTCCTTCAAAACAAGGACTTGTTCAATTACCTCTCGAAGCTCGCAAAGAAATCATCGCTGATAAGAGCAGATATCTGCCACTCGCACTCGAAGGTAAATTCCCCTACAACACGTCGGCAATTCGAGTCCTAAGCCATAGGATCACCCCACCTTTCGGGCCAATTCAGTTTGACAACGCGTTCATGCATGTCCACGCAGGTGCGATTGAAAATGTACCTGATATCGACCTTGAACCGCAAACTGAGTTCACCGAAATAATGTGGGCGACACCCGTGGAGATTCTCAGGAGATGGGCGAACTATGAAATCAAGGTCGCACCTCCAGTTGTCACCTTAATGATGGAAATTGAAAGAACGCTTGAACGAAAAAACCGCGATATGGAACTTGCCGCTCACGACATAAGTGAGCGATTACCGAGCCGTCAATCGATTCTGTTTGCGTATGGGGTCGAAGTCGTACCTGTGAAGACAGCCACATTACCTCCTGCCGACCACACCAACTGTTACCTTGTTGGAGACCCAGAGGGCGAATTCATACTCGTCGATCCTGCCTCCCATTTACGTGAAGGTATGGAAGATATGGCACAAGCAGTTGACAGACACAAAGGTGAACTGATTGCAATGATGTTCACCCATTCTCATGGCGATCATGTAGGCGACATAGGATTGCTAAGAGAAGCATTTGATGTTCCCATTTGGGGAAGCGAATATACTGCACAAACCGTCAAATGTGACCGGATACTTGAGGACGGAGAGATACTGGAACTCGGAAACCAATCATGGGAGGTTCTCATTACACCCGGGCATCATCCCGGCCACATTTGTCTCCTCAGCAAAGCAGGATTGATTGCTGGAGACATGGTTGCTGGAATTGGAACAATACTGATTCCACCCCACACTGGAGACATGAATGTATATCTTGAGCAACTCGAGCGGCTCAAAAATTTAGACCCACACCTCCTGTTCCCGAGTCACGGACCCGTAATTGCGCTGCCTGAACAGAAATTCGATCATTACATTCATCACAGAATGGCTCGGCATCAGGCTGTTTTTGATGCCGTGGAAAAAGGAATGCAAACCCTTTCCGATATAGCTCAGCACGCATACGCTGACACACCAAACGCTCACCCAGGATTAGCGATGGACCAAACACTTTCGCATTTGCTTTCACACCAACGGGCCGGTGTATTGTCCGAAAAATCCTCGCAGTGGTCCATCGTGGAGACCAAAGTTTAGAACACCTGCATCCCGACGCCAACATATGGCTCGTAGAGTTGAATTTACCAAGGCAGGTTCGCCAAGCACCATCCGAGTAACTGAAATGCCGATGCCAGAACCAAAACAAGGTCAAGTACGGGTGAAAGTAGCCTTTGCCGGAATCAACTTCGCAGACCTTCTGATGCGACTCGGCTTCTACCAACCGCGCCCACCCTATCCATTCACACCAGGATACGAAGTCAGTGGAACAATCGATGCTTTGGGTGAAGGTGAATCACACTTTACCATTGGCCAGCGTGTTGTCGCAGCAATGTCCACGGGTGGACAGTCAAGTCATGTCGTGGTTGATATCCAACGCGTCTTACCATTGCCGGAAGAGATTTCTCTCGAGGCTGCAGCCGCAATGCCGGTAACATACCTCACAGCACACCATATGTTGCATCACCTTGGTCATCTCGATGAAAACGAGTCCGTACTCATTCACGGAGGTGCCGGCGGAGTTGGAACTGCAGCGTTGCAGTTGTGCCAGTGGGCTGGAGTGAGTAAGGTTTGGGCAACTGCTTCAGGCTCAAAATCAGATATTATCGAATCCTATGGTGGAAGAGCCATCGACCGACACAACCAAGATTTCGTGTCAATAATCAAAAAAGAAACTGACAATGAAGGCGTAGACCATATTCTTGACCCCATTGGAGGCGACAACCTTACTCGTTCTCTATCGGTTCTAAAAGAAGGCGGCCGCCTCTATACATACGGCATGTCTGCTGTAGCACCAACCTCGAAACGTTCAATGATTCGCTCGTTTTTAGCATGGAGAAAAACCCCCGCATTTGACCCACTCAGACTCATGACCAGGAACAGAGGAGTGTTTGGAATCCATATGGGGACTTGGAAGAATGAAGCAGTCATGTTGAAACAATTAGAGCGAATCATGGAGGGAGTCCTCACTGGAGCACTCAAACCCGTTATTGATTCCATCTTTGATGTCGAAGACGTAGCAAAGGCCCATCAATACCTCCACGATGGAAAAAACATCGGTAAAGTCCTACTACGGTTTGAGTGAGCATTGAAGAAGCGTCGATGGCAGGTTGGTTTGAGGCGAGCGAATGAAAGCAGCAATGTCAAGTTTCGACCTACGCGCAGTAGCACGTGAAATGAACGCATTTGCAGGAGCATATGTCAAAAAAGCATACATGCCTCACTACGAGCAAATTGTGCTGCGAATCAATCCAAAAGAAAGAGATCAATTTGACCTCGTATTGGTACGAGGCGCCCGTATTTACACCTCGAACCGAGACCGCCCAATGCCCATGACACCGCCGCCGTTTGCGATGGTCTTGCGAAAGCATCTGAAAAATGCGCGAATGACCGGTGTACGACAACTCGGATTTGACCGAGTCCTCTGCTTTGACTTCGATACGAAGTTTGGCAAGTACCACCTGTATGTTGAGGTGTTTCGAGATGGAAACATCATCTTAACCGACGAAGAGGGCGTCATTATCCAACCACTTACACACGCATCATACGCCGGAAGGACGCTCAAAAAAGGCGTTGTATACATTCCGCCGCCTGCTGCAATGGATCCACATAACATCAGCGAGGAAGAACTTTCTGAGATGTTCAAATCGTCAGACAGAGACCTTGTATCGACACTCGGAGGCAAGGTAAACCTTGGAGGAACTCACGCAAATGCTGTCTGTTCTCTCGCAGGTTTTGAAGCAAACATCGATACACAGAGCATTGATGCTGGGAAAATACATGACGCCCTTCAGTCGTTATTGACCGACCTTGCTGAAACTCGTGTAGGCTACTTGTTGCTGAAAGCGGATGAAGAAACGTCTGCCTCAGAATTAGAAGAAAAAGCAAAGGGTTACTCTCCCAACGGCGACAGAGATCGGTTTTATGAAAAATACGCAACTGAAGCAACGCCTACTCTTCTACCGAATCATGCTGAGGCCCCGAAGGCCACTTTCTCTTCACTGTGCCAAGCAGTCGACGCTTGGAAAGGAGCACACGACGCAATGGCGCTGGCTCGACGAGAGGCCGAAAAATTGGATTTTGCTGCACCAGGGCGAGGACATTCGACCGATGTTGAGCGGCTAGAAAGGCGAAAAGCGCAACAAGAAAAGGCACTGGAAGGTTTTTCTGCCAAAATTGAGAAACAACAAATGCTCGGACATACGATTCAAAACAACTGGACACACATAGAGAGTTTACTGAGCCAAGTTTCTACAGCGGTCGATGAAAAGGGTTGGAGTCAAGTTAAAAAAGACGCAAAGCAAGTAGATTGGATTGTTTCACTTAACCCAGCACAGCGAACATTCGTGACCGTTTTACCCGATGAAGAAGGACAACCTAATGGCCCTCAAGCAACGCTTTCTCTCGATCAAACCGTTCATCAAAATGCTCAACGGCATTTCGAGGCTGCTCGCAAGCAAAAGGACAAAACCTCTGGAGCGGTTCAAGCGTTGGAAGATACTGTTTTGCATTTACAA